>Ga0209728_1000015_pt1 | contig 180838 bp, 352 predicted proteins | sample RifGroD1_FD_183997 | JGI IMG/M metagenome (GOLD analysis project Ga0209728, IMG submission 183997) | Groundwater microbial communities from Rifle, Colorado, USA - Groundwater D1 (SPAdes) (version 2) | ecosystem: Environmental > Aquatic > Deep subsurface > Groundwater | place: Rifle, Colorado... | reverse complement strand
GATCTTTATGAAATCCACCTAATTTAGTAACTCCTTTATGTGTAATCCAATGTTCTGTAATCGGTAAACCACAATATGCACATTTATAATCAAAATACTTTTGACATGCTTCCCATTCTTTTATACTTATTTTATGATTTTTAGGCTCTCTTTTTAATCTGTATTCTCTTTGTTTTTCAGGGTTATTTTTTATAAATGCGTCATGAATTTCTTTGCTTCTATGAGGATTTAAAAGATTATACCTGTCTCTTTGTCTTTTTCTATATCCTTTATCAGCATTATAACGCTCTTTGTCTTTTTGTTTATAATACTCTACATTATTTGCCTTATGTATTACTGCCTTCTTTCTAGCACAAAGTATGCACGATGGATGTAGGTGATCTATACTATTTTTATCATTATGATAGAAATAATCAGTATTAGCAGGAAACCAAGGACTTTCTTCAGGGAAAAATATTTGATGTTTATTACAGAATTTATGATCTATTCCGTTTATTAATTTATGGTCACGATCAAATTTTTCTTGTCTTTTTTCTGCTGCTGTTTTTCGTTGTTTATTTAGTTTCAATCAATAACTCCTCCAGTACATATTTAGCTTGAGTAATTTGTTTCTTTTTAGGGGTTTGAACGAAGTTTGGTACTTCTAACACAAAATCTTTTACTTTTACTGCTTCCATTTAATCATTCCTTTTCTTTATTTCTCCATTAAATCAGATTATTTAATTTAATTGATATAGTTTAGATTTATAATCATTAATAAACTCAATTGCCTCTTCTTCAGTGCACTGGCATTTGCTACGTATGCTCATTAAATTTCTTTTCCAAGATTCATCACTACACATTTCCCACTGATAAGGAGTGTCTTCTAGGCAGTAATGACAAGATCCATTCATTCCGTCAATCTTACCAAATTCTTTACAGGTGATATGGCTGTGGTCTGGTGAGTTGTATTTGTGATTATAACTGTGAAAACATGTTTCACAAGTTAAACCATAATCGTTTGATGAGCAATTATTTAAGTCATAATCCACAGGACATTTTAATTTCATATGTTTCTCCTTTCTATAATCCTTCGAAAGTCAGAGTTGATGTGAATCAACCTAGATTATTTTCTTCGCTTTTATCTGGATTCGACGCAGGTGTTTTTACGCCATTTATTTTTCTGACATGATAATTTTCATAACTTCCATTTTCAATTTCTTTGACAAATTCTTTTTTGGTCATTTTCTTTTTAGTTATAGTGTCTTGATACAATCTATTTTCTGATTTTTTATTTTCTGATATAACTTTTACTCTTTTACCCATTTTGATTATCCTTCTTTCTTCAATTAAAATATTCATTTTATGTATTTAATCTTTATTTGGTATAAATCTTTTGTGTGATGCCCCAACTATCACCCTTATCTTCTGATTTGTTATAATTAACATTAAAACTATTCGGGTATTCAGTATTCTTTTCTGCCCATATTGCATGTAAAGTTACTTCTTTATCTCTTAATCCAAAAAATTGTAAGAACCTATTAAATTTACTTCCTGTATATTTTTCTACTACTACCATAGATACATTTTGCTGATTCATAAAAATTCCTCCTTAAAATAATATTTTATTATTTTTAATTTATCCTTGCCTTTCTTCACACTTATCCTCAAAAGCACAACCATTACACAGCCATACTTTACACTTATCGCAAAAACAAGATTCTGAAGTTAATATATTACCACAAATGCCACATTGAAAATCGTTAGGATCACTCAATTTATTCACTTCTTTCTAACAATATTTTTCTCTTAAATATATTAATATCAATCCAAAACCAATATTACATCCTGCTAATACATAATTTCCTTTAATCACACAACTTATAGAATTCGCTCCACCCATCCAAATTAATAATGTCGACATTTCTTTGTGTGATAATTTTCTTAATTTCATAATTTCCTCCAATCCAAGCAAATGTATCATTTAAAGTATTTTATCTCTTTCTTCCTGAATTTGCTCCTTAACTAAATTTAATCTTGATATTTCATCATCAATCCCAAATAAATCATCCTCTAAAAGTCTTAAAACTATATCTGACTTTCCTAATTCAATAAAGATTTCTTTAATCTTATCTTGAGAATATCCTTCTTCATATATTTTAATCAATTCCTCATCTGACCTATCAAAACATTCTTCTTTGCTTCCAAAAGCTTCACATTTTACACCACAATTCCCTGACATACCATTAGAAAAACAAGGGTCACTACCACCAGATAATACATAACTGTCATAATTCTTATGCTCTTGTTCAATTCTTGGTTCTAATTCATTATGTATCCGATGTTCAGCAGAATTTAATTTAGAATCTACTTTTGATTTTTCTTCTTGTAATCTATGAAATTTACTTAATAAATCACTATAACTCCATTTTAAATCATTATATCTTTCCTCTAATGATCTCAATTTAATTCCTCCTAAAATAGAAGGGGATTTTACTCCCCTTATTATATTTCTCTTACAAATTACAAATTCTTCATAATCTCATCAATCTCAAGTTCAACCTTCTTCTCATTAGAAAGTAGTTGATGCAATTTAGATTCCATCACTTTTAGTTTGTTTTCTTCTTCTTTTCTGCTCACAAAATCAAGTTTTGACTTAATATCAGTAATCCAATCCATAATATGATATCCTGAAATAACAAAATCAATTTCTAATTCTTTTGCAGATTTTGCATATGAGTTTAGTTTTACTAATAGATAAGTTAATTGATCTTTATTGAGAACTTGGATATTAGTTCTCACCCCATCTAACTCAATTGAACTATTTGTAATAGGTGAAAATTTTTGAGATTTACCTAACTTAATTTTCTTTTCCTCAATTTGCTTTTTCAGTTCCATAATTTTTGAATCGTTCGTTTCATTTGCCATTTTTATTTCCACTCCTTAATTAATTCTTTATTTTGATTATAGGTTACTAGATATTTAGGATTTATTGCATTATATATTTTTTCAGGAGACGCTTCTCTCATCAATATTTCATCTTTATGTCCTCTGTCTGTGGTATAAACATTATAACCATTATCTCTATTGCTATAATAAGAATAGGATCTATACCTTTCAATATAATATCTTACGTATTTATCATTTGGTTTAACGAAACATTTATTATGCCAATAACTATTTTTATTTAATAATTCTCTAAATTCTTGCAATGTGTAATCAGAATAAGTGTCATATTTAGGTTCTCTAGCAGAATAACTACTGTCTTTTAATAGTTCATCCATTAAATTAGCATAATCATCTACACAATTTTCATCTATGATGTCAATTATATTCCCTGATAAAGATTTTATAGAATTGATTTTGTTCCAATTTATATTTCTATCATAGAAAAAATATGTTTTTGATTCTTTACTGTCTCCATTATTTTCATAAAATCTACCCAAATAAATTAATTCATTATTGGAATTAGATTTGTATGTACCACCTAGTATTAAAGTCTTGCCATCAAATTTCTTTTTCTCATGTCTTAAATCATTTAATTTAGACAATTCAATGTAATCAGGTGATTCTACTGGTATTAAGATGAGATTCTTATTATCCCAACCATAAACGAAATCACCTTCTAATCCCTTACCTTTAATTGAACTAGCATTTTCTAAGATGTAGAGTAAATTTTCAATTGTAATTTCCACTTCAAAATTACGAGGATCGAATACCCTTGTATACGCTTGCCTATGATTTCCCCAATGACATGAATAATCACCAACCTTCTTATTCAGCACAAATCCCGAAATTGGTTCATTAGAGAATTCTTGAGATGAAATTTTATCATCTCTCCAACTATTCCAACTTTTTTCCTTTCTTAATACATTTCTTTGATCATAATATATAACATATGCTAATTGACCTGTGTATGTATCTGAACGATTTTGATAACCCACTTTAATAGTTTTAGGTAAAAATATTGTGCTATTCAATTATTTATTCTCCTCCTTATTCAATTTCTATTTTAACTTTATCTTCGCAACAGTCTCCTCTCCCATGATTGCCTAAACCCAAATGTAATTCTTTATCTTTTAAAGAATAGTGAAATTCATGACCATTTTCACACATACTATCTGCCATAAAACATTTGCAACTTAATACTACTTTGTCTTTACATACAGGACATAGTTGTGAGTTTAATATTTCTAAAATTTTAACATCCATTTGAACACCTCCTTTCGTCAATTAAATATGCAATTTTAATCTATTCTTAACTTTCTCCCCAATATTTACTTTTTATTAATTTGAGTTTTTTAGTTTCATCTTCGTTTAAAAGAGTTCCCTCTCCTTTAAAATTAATCCATGCATTCATACCAGAAAAACCAGTTACCCTACACTCTTGTCCCTGATATAATACAATATCTCCAGCACTTCTAGGAACATAAATCTTTTTATACTCTTCTTGGGCATTTATCATTTCAACAATATTATGTTTATTGAAATCAAATTGTTCAATTTTAGGTGACATATGTTGTAAATTAATAACCTTTTCTACATCATTTTTACTTCCAACATAAATATTTTCTTTTGACCAATCATAACGTTTAGCATCATATGAATAAGGATCTCCATAACTACAACCACTTACTTTGACATACCAAAGTTTATCTTTATATTTGTCTAATGTCTTGATAATGTCATTTTTTATTTGATTAATCATAATTTATCTCTCCTTTCTTTAATAATTTTATTTTAATATTATATATCTACCTTCCCAATCTAAATCATATTCGATACTCAAACTATTAATTGCATCTACTTTCCAATCATAACTAAAGTAATATATTTCATCATTAATTGTACTAGGATTATCCTTCATTAACTTTCCAAGCTCTTCATATAAATCTTTTACTGTCAATCGAATTACTCCTTTCTTTATTTATTCATATTCCATATTTAAAGCTTTCTCCCAACAACTTGTACAAAAGAAAACTGGACAACCACTTTCTTTTTTTGTCAAAAAGACCGAATTCACTAGGGCAAGTTCCTCCAATAAACAAATCTGCTAAACTTCCATTGCTCATATTTTTAAATATTAAATTAAATTTTTCTCTACCTGTTATTTGATACCCAACCACCAATCATACATTTCTTGTTGCTCTCTATTGTATTGTTCTTCAAAATAATCCTTAACTTCATTAATATGCATAGAGCAACATTGAAAACATATCTCTAAATCATTTTCTATGCTTACTTCATTTTGACATCCAAGTATTGAACATTTCATATTTTTCTCCTTTTAATTGCATAATCATATTAACTACTTCATCTATATAACCATCTAACTCTTTTCGTTTATAAATCCATATATAAGAAGGATGTTTAATACTAATTATGTTTTCTACTTTTCCATTTAAATACTTGGATACTTTATTTCCTAAACAAATTACTGCATTACAATTCTTAATATCGTTTAATAAATTTGGCATATTATCTTTAACTTCTTGCTTAGTTGGATAACGCAATTTACCTAATTCATTTAGTGGAGCAAAGTTTACAAGGTTAGTTTTATAAAATTCAATCTCAGGAAAGTTATTTGTTATTTTAGTAATGATTTTACCTGTATTTGTTGTATCGTCTAAAGGTTTGCAATTTGACTTATTTGATATACCTACTATAACTATCTTATACATTTTACCTCCTATCCTATCAATCCATAATTTTCTGGGAAATTAATTCCCTTTAAACTGAATATATAAATCATTTATATTTACATTTTCATTCTGAGTCCACCATTCTACCCCTGTTGGATGACCATTCTCTTCATTTTCTTCGTCTGTTTCTGGCCTAACAAAATATTCAAATGTAATATCCCCATCTATGTAATCGTCACAATTTACTACTTCTTCAACAGCATTAAGAAGTGTTGTTAATTTAATAAAACCTGCTTCTTCATTGCCCTCTGAATAAAAACTTTCTTCAAATAATAATTTATTCAAATCAACATCTTTATCACTTTTAACAATTTTACTAGCAGTATACAAACTATAATCATCTAATATCTCGCTAATTATTTGCAATGCTGTCTCTCTATTAAGTAAATCTAATGCGCTACATATTCTTTCTTTAATATCTTCTACGTTACTCAATTTAAATCAATTCCTTTCTTCTAAACAATTAAAAGTTAAATTTTAAGCTAGTTAATTTTTATTTTACATATATAACCAATTAATTGAAATAATTTCATTAATAAGTAAACACAAATCCCCATTAAAGAAAAAGGCAATGTTCCTACAGCAAAAAGAATATGTCCAACTGTATAATATTTTGGTTCAAATATCCATTTAAGATTAAAAAGCCAACAAAAGAAGGATGTAAAAATCCACGTTGAAAAAATAATTGCTAGAAGTTCTTCATTCAAATAATTAACCTCCTCTCCATTAAATTAATCCTTTCAATGGATATTGTGATTTTAGAAACCCTTATGTAGTGCGGTTTTCAGGGTTTGTCAATTCACCATATTTTATAAATTGATCAATTCCAATTCCATCTATACATTCAATTTCTTCTCCATTGTCAATAACATCAAAAGAAACGCCAAAATCATCAGTTCTTATATCTATTCTATTAATTCTTAAATTAAATCCATCATTTTTCCAACTACCATTTATTTCTTGACTAATGGATATTGGTTTGTCATGAAATTCACCGTTAATTTCATATTGCAATTCCATTATTTTTTTATAAAGTTGTTGGAGTTTTATAAGTTTATTTTTCATATTATATTACTCCTCCATTTCTAAATATTCTGCCATCTTACTTCTAAATTCTATAACTAGATTCATTAAATCACTTTTCATTTGTTCTTCTGCTTTTTCTAAAACATCTCTTGAAGCTCCCTCTGCAATACCATATGTTTTCTTTAAGGCTTTTTGTAATAATTCTGTATCTTCATCAGTTGATCCATATCCATCAACATACATATCGCTTTCAAGTAATGCCCCATAAAGTAAAATATCTGTTTTTGTCATTGTCATTATTTTATCATCCTCCTAATTTTATTTAAATACTTTGATGCCATTTCTTTAAAGCAAATATAAATTCTTCTTCTTTATCAGTTAAATATGCTTGATCATCAAATAACTTAGAGATTATTTCTGCTTTGAGTTCAAAAGAAGCATTTAGAAATTTTTCAAATAATTCTTGTTTTTCTTCTTGTGAATATTCAATATCTAAATCCATTTTTAATCCTCCTATCAAATTGGTATTTCGAAGGAAAGTCCAACCTCGCAAACTCGCCTATAGCTTGATTCTTGAAATTGGACTTTTATAAATTCTAGAGTTTTATTAATTCTTTTAACTCTTTATTCAATGATTTTATTTTTGCTCTTATATAGGCAATCTTAATTCCTTTTGTCTCATTATATGTGTCAATGGGTAAACATTTTGATACTCCTTTTGACCCATCTTCAAGAATTACAATTGTGGCATTATTATTCTGAATAACCTTTTCATGTTTCGCTGAAGTTCTAAAAGAACTATCTTTGATAACATCTTTTGTTCTAGCGTCAACCTCCGTAAAATATTGTTTAGTCCCATGATATGTAATTTCCTTAATTTTCGCATCTTGATTACTCATTTTATCAAAACTCCTTCATAATTTTATTTTTATAGGTCACAATGAAATTCACCATGATATTTTTCTTCTGCAATTTCTCTGGCACGAACAGCATCTTCAAAATTATCAAATCTTCCAAGATGTTTAGTTTTCTTGTTATGAGTTAGTAGTGCCATCCATTTATTACGACTTTTGTCCCAATACACTCCCTTCCTACCTGAAGTATTATTTGAATAAGTTTTACTATGTATGATGTTTTTGAAATGTTCGCAAACCCTCAAATTAAATTTTCTATTATCATGTGTAATATGGTTTCTATGATCAACATCATTTTCGCCCGTAGAATCCATGATCAACATATGCATTCTGATAATTTTCCCAAACGGAGAAGTTATTAAATACCCATCTTCATTGTATGACCAAGTATAACCTTTAATTTTATCGTAATCTTCTAAATCAAAATAGAATTCCTCACCCTTTGTAGTATAACCTATACCATATTCTCCCGAAAGGTCATATTCATTTAATTTTCTAGATGCTTCTCCCATTTTTCTTAATGATTCAGCAAGAAGACAACCACACGATTTTGTATTACCTGTAGTTAAACTTGCAGATGATACGTTAATCACACCAGTACAGTCACATATGCATTCCCATATATTTTGTCTATGCTTTGTTTTTCCTACTATCTTTTGAGTTACTAATTTGCTATATCTTTCATTGGCCTTAACTACTATAATATATCATCTCAATTCTACTAAATATTTTATTGTGCATTGATCTTCACGATAAACAACAATCTCATCATTTTTAAGATTTGTATGACCTAAACTAGCTCCAGCATGTGCATGTAAAGAATTAGCACCTAGACGCATCTTTTGTAGATTATCATGATTCAAATCATAATATTTACTATTAAAATCATATACATCATATGGTTTTCCATACGCTACATTGTTTAGTGCCATAAATGCTGATTTTGAATTTCCTTTCGCCCAATATGAACCAGATAAAGACGTATAACCTAAACTTTTCATAGCCCTTGGTGCAAAGTATATGCCGTGTCCGTATAATTTACCTGTTATTACTGCGTTAGGACGTAAAACTAAACCAGTGTTGATTATATTCCAGAAATTCTCTGATTTACTTCCGTGCCACAACAATTTAACATTTTTAATATTATTTTCTTCAATAAATTTATCATACTTTTCCTGCGTCTTAACATTAATAACTTTCCAAGCAGAATAGAATTTATCACTAATTTCTCCAAGTTCTTTCTTAATCATCTCCTTTTCTTCTTGAGTGATTTCTTCAAATCTTAAACCCATAGCATCTAATATTGTTTGATTATTTTTTGCTTCAGGTTCTATTTCTTCTTGAGAATCTTCGATTGATTTAGTAGATACCTGCCCTCTCATTACATCGAGCAAATCTTGTTCCTTTTGAATAATTTCACCAAAATCTTCTACTTTTGTTGCAAGATTATCTTTAACCTTTTTCATTTTTCTTGGAATAATCTTAAACAATTCTACAAGAATTTTATTAAATAAATCAAGATTATCTGCACTAATTAAATTATTCAATGTTAATTGTGCTTCATCAATCATAACTTGAGTTACGTTATTAGAAGAAATTGTATAGTTATCTGCAATAGCTTGTCGTGCCATAGATTGAAGTCTTGATACAATAGATGCAATTACTTGATTCTGAATATCTAAATATTCTTTGATCTTCTTTTCTTTTGTGATTGTTTCTGCAACTAACCTACTCTGATCTACATATCCCTTTTTCAACTTACTTTTTAAAGTAGAATCCCATCTTCCCATAGGATATGAAGCAGTTTGATAACCACTAGTACCAATTCTGCCATATTGTACATCAAATATCCCACCATTTGGAATCATGCGATAATATTTATTATTATTTGCTCCTGGTTCAACTTTTACAAGATATAATGGATTTATATCACTCATTATTTCACCTCCCATCTATATAAAGTTACATCATAATCGTGAAAAACGTCTTCAATCATTTTATAAACTACTTCCCAATTGCCTCCTGCTAAACCACATCCTAGATTTACAGGTAACGCAACAGATAAATAATGATCTTTTGCGTTAATTTTGAGTGTAAATAATGCTTCTTCTAACGCTTTATAATCTGTTTGTTGTTTACTTGTTCCATAGTTATATTGTCCAAATAAGTTTGCCACATATTTATTGTTGTCTACTTTGACAAAATGGCATTGTCCCAAAACCATAATTGGGAATACGCTATTAGAAAGATATATTTTATAATCTTTAAAAACTTTAGGGTATTTATCTTTAATTTGTTTTGCAATTCCTCCACCCATTACAGACATGCAATTAACTTGGTGTGCTATTATATTTTCAGATGCTTGTAAAATATCTCCATCTACAATTTTAATCAAAATATTTCCCCCCTTTAATTTTAATAAAAACTTGGTTCAGTTTTATCAGTTCTCAATTTCTTAAATACAGGAAATCTTAAACTAATTCCACCTTGAGCATTCTTAGATTCTTCAAAGTATTGAACTTCAACGATTTTTCCAAGGTACTCATTTTGATTATTCCAAATATATTCCCTATCCGCATCTGTAAAACCAGATCCCACTCCACAGCTAAATCCTTTGTAATCTATAATCATTGCTCCTAATTTACCTTCATACTTACCAGTTCCGTTCTCAAATCCAATTACTTTTACATCACACGTTGACATAACTTTCACTTTAAGGATAGAATCACTTCTTTTGCAAATATAAGGTTTATCCATATTAACCATTAAACCTTCCCAAGACTGTTCACTTGCATGAATCATCCATTTTTCAACTTCTGATAAATCACTCCCAATATATAAAGGCTTAACTTCTTTACAATGTGGCAATTTATTATTCTTAAAAATACTAGATAAGTAACTTTTACGCTTAATACAATTATCTTGTGATTTACCACTTTGAAAATCTTTCAGTTTTAACATATCAAAAATATGGAATATTAATCCTGTCTTATTTGCTCCTTTACTTCTAGCCTTACTAGTCGTTTCTGCATAGACTTCAATTGTACTTCCTTGAATATCTGCAATTAATTCTCCGTCAAACACAATATTATCAAATGGAAGATTGGCAATATCGGATTCAATTTCTTCAAGACCTTCATATTGTTTTCCTTGTCTGGTGAATGATTTTACAATACTATTGTCTTTAATGACTACACAACGGTTGCCATCTAGTTTCTCAGTGATGATATAATCACCTTTAATTTTATGATTATGTTCTTCAAATTTCTTAGCCAACATGACATCGAAAACAGGAATGAAGTCTCCATATACCTTATTCAATGTTCCGTCCGTTAAACCTATGCTGAGATCCTTAGAAACGATTTTGGCATAGAAGTCTCTTAGTGATTCGGGCTGTGATTGAATAAAATGTTGGACAAAAATAATATCTTCATCTCTACCAGAATTGTGTGATTGTAAATAATCCATAACTTCAATAATTGATAATGTAGATGGTTCTTTTGGAAGTTTCAATTTTTTACTGATTTTCTTTTTTGAAATTCCTGTGAGTATGTAAGGATTGTAAATGAAATGCATGACCTTTTTAAACAATTTATTGTTCTCATTTTGTTTCAAGATTGCCTCTTTATCATTCCTACCGGATGTTTCCTGGAGTTGTTCTACGATTGCTAATACTTTTTCCATTTCAAATTCCTTCTTTCTTAAAATAATATGGATTCATTTACATCTCTATTAACATTATACACTAAATAAATCCATATTGTCAAATATTTATTTTATAATTTATAAGACTAATTCTACTCCTCACTATCCTCTTCATCGTCAATCATATTCTCAATATATTCATCAAATGCGTCAAGAAATTTAAACTCAATTTCAGTTAATCCTTCTTCGTTATCCACTTTATCATATAATTCATCTGCTAATTCAAATATTACATCCATAAGATTACTAAATACTTGATATCCTTTGTCATCGTTTAAATTTTCTTGAATTGCTTCGCTCATTTTATTCATTGTTTTAATTACCTCTTTCTTTCTTTAATCCTCTATTTGACCATTAATACAATCCCTTATTTCTAATAATTCATTGTAAGCTCTTACTCCTAATTTTTTAACACTTGTTTCATAAGAGTCTTTGTATCTTGAAACAAATATAAGACTTTCAATTAAATCACTGATAAGATATACATGTTCTATAAGATTTTCATAACGCTTTTGATCAATTTGGCTATCTCCTCTTGGTTCTATACTACCTATTAATTTCTTAACTATTTCAGGAATTTCCATAATTAATTTTCTCCTTTCTTAAAATCCCATAAACTCACAAACTTATTCTAGTTTACAATTTTATTAATTTCTAAATATTTCCCTTTCGTCTTTAAAGCATATTCTAATTTCTTTTCTAATTCAATTGAATATTGGACATTATCCAAATACAAAGTTAATAATTGATTAACTGTATAAGGTGTAGCAAATCCAGTTCTTTCTACATTATCTTTTATTTGAAACACAAATTTATTTACTTTTTCTAGGTACTTACTCATAATATATCTTACTCCTTCCTTTCAATCTTCTCATTTATTTGACCATATCTACAGGTACAAATCTATATTCTTGTTTATATAATAATTTACTCACATCATCTAGTTCTCCTACAAACATATCAAATGGTCTAACATAACACTCATAATCACTATATAAAGCATGATATACAACCATAAGTTCATTTGTTTCTGTATGCTCTGCAATGTCCATCACATAATAGTAGTTGCCTTTATAGTGTCTATAAACTCTATTTGTTTCAAATTCTTCAATTTTTATCATTTATTATCAATCCCTTCTACATTAATATCTCTCATTTTCCATATCTTCATCAGAAATTTCTTTTTTCACTACCTCAAATCCTAATACTTCTAATAAACCAACCCATCCATGATTAGAAATTGAATGACCTTCACATTTAAAATCTTCTCCTAAATTTACTTGTAATACTTCCCAATCTGCAGATTCATTAGTTATTAATTCAATTAATGGTTTACTCATATTATTTATTTCCTTTCTCCTTATAATCTCCACAAATTATAATCCTCTCACCCATATCTTTACCAGTAATCAATATTCCAACAACAATGATTGATTTATCTTTTAATTGCACAACTTCAGATCCATTTTTCTTGATTGATAATGATAATTCTCCGAGCATTTCAGATGTAATTTGTAATTGTTTATCTCCACCATCTTTTATGAGTGCTGTGATGCTTATATAATTCATTGATTATCTTCCTTTCAATTTTCATCATTTTAATCACTCCCTAATTTTAAACAAATACAGAATCCCATCTCTAAAATTCATTCTATTTTCCAAAGAATATTTCACAATCATATCTTCATTCTTTCTCATAAACTCAAATACTTCTTCCTCATCTTCAAACCAATATTCAGCATCTTGCCAAGAGTTAGGATTTAATTTTATCATACTAATTCATCTTTATTTTTAGCATGATAAACAATTACTTTATCTAAAATACAGTTATATTCTCTTAGTTTCTTTTCTAGTTCTATAATCTTATTCGGCAAAGGGCATTCAGGATTTTCACCAAAAATAAATGTTTCAAGTTCATGACAAAATCCAGTATTACCTGACATATAAGGCATTCTACAATTCTCTTTTATACATTTCATTTAACTTTCCTTCTTTCTTTTGTATAATTATTCATAACTTGGATATGATAATCTCGTACTAAATTTCATTCTTGTCCTACACACATTTACCTCTTAGAAAGATTACCTGACTAAGAGGTACTTTTTTATTTAAAATGCAAAGAGGTGATATATTTTGACCATAGAAGATATTATAATTAAAATTCTTTGAATAATTATAATTTTAACACCATTTAATTGTATAGTAGTTTTACTTGTATGTATCGTACAAACAATTCACACAATTACAATAAATATATTCTTTGCGTTTTTTTAATTTTAATATTGAATAACAAATGGGGCAAATAAGATTATTGATTAATTCAGTTTCTAGATTTAATTTATCATCATTTAATTGTTCAATAGTTTCTACAATACATTTATGTTTATATTTAAGTGAATCAATTAATTGCTTATATTTTTCTATAATTAATTTATTTCTCAATTTTATTTCCTACTTTCTGTGCAATCTCATCTTTGATTGGATTTAAACTCTACCTTCTTTGAATAATCTTTCTGCTTCAGAAAATGATATATGCCAATACATAGCGTATTCCCATATTTTAATAATTTGTTATTGGGTCATGATTAATTCCTCCTTCCCAGAAATCAACTAACTTGCATGATTATTCACCTGCTAATTTAAGTATATTTTCAATTGCTTTTTTAGTTGCTATTAATTTACCTTTGTGTTGATTCAATATTTTGCCTACTTCGTCAGGAATCTCAATTGAAAAAGATCCGTTTTGATTAAACCAAAATCCGTAGCCACTCTCCAACAAAATCCACTTCTTCCCTTCATGATGTATAATACCTTTGATAGTTTCATCTTTTAAATACTCTAATTCCTCCACTTTATTAGAACAATAACTTGTTTTTTCTTTTAACATTTATCTCTCCTTTTATTACCATTTTAAATCTGTATTTCGTTGTATTTATTTAATAGGTTTATAGCAACCTTCTTTTTCTAAAACTTCTGTTGACTTACCTTTACATGATTTTTCACACCAATCAAAACAAGCGAAATACTCTTCATTGTATTCATATGAATTTTTGTAGGTTCTACAATAACAAGCTAGGCATTTTTCACTTAACATTCTTAATTCCATTTTATTCATATCCCCTTCTCTTAACTTATTTTTTCTTTACAGTACTTCTCACAATCTAAACTTGGCACACAATCATCTGCATGTCTTCTGTATCCATTACCATTTTTATGACAACTATCAAATTGATCTCTTTCATCCCATGAAGTACCAAGATATTTGCAATTTTGTTTTATTTTTTCTATTTCCTGACGTAACTCATTTCTTGCATTTAATTCATCTTGTTTAATTTTAGATTCGTCTCCACAAGAATCAAACATACTATCACTAATTCTTTTACACATTTGGCACATTATATTTTTCTCAGAATATTTTCCATAACAATCCATATGAATCTTCATTTATATTCCTTCTTTCACTTATATTTTTCCTAATTTACAATTTTCTTAATTTCTTCAATAGTTAAAGATTTGTCTTGAAACTTAAATTCAACTTTATCCATTGGAATAGCACATATACTAATATAAGAATAATCTTTGCTATTGTAATTTTGAGCTAAAAAATCTTCTACTTTATCTTTTCTTATTCTAACTTTGCCAATAATTTCATCTACTTTTGTTTCGTTTGATATCCAGTTTAATCTATATACTAAATAATCATCATACAAAAATTCAACATCGTTAAAATCTACCTTGATAAGATTATCTTTTAACTCGAATATGTATTGATGAATTTTCGCTACAGCTCGTTTCTATTTGTTCAGGATAACCAGTGATTCCTTTGAAAATTCCGTTGATAACTTTTACCTCTTCATTTGCTAAGTGTTTATATACTTTCATATTACTAACTTCCTTTCATTTCTAGTTTTCTATTAAAATATAATCGTGACAATTTTCATCATCATACACTTTTAATGCCATCTTGTTACCTTTACAAGTTTTATCGCACCAAGTATTACAGGCAGATAGATTTTGATTTAACTTATATGTTCTTCTACAAGTCCTACATTTACATTTCAAACATTCATCTGAATAATTCTTTAGTTCCATAATATTTTACTCCTTCTACAATTTAAAATATTCCACAGTATACATATCAATTTCTCCAACATCATTCATAATGGTAATCATAGTTGGATTATTTACTTCAATAATTTCATATTCTTTGCCTTCGGTTAAATCAAAATCATTTGTGATAGATTTGACCTTGTCTCCTTTGCGAACTGATTCTACATCACTTAATCTTGGATTATCATAGTAATTTAAAATAGCAATCAATTTATTCACCTCCAATATCTGTTCGTATCTGTTCTGTTGTGTTCGGTTATAATTAGATTGGTTTTGTTTGGTATTTTAATCATTATTAGGCATAGGCCCACGATGTAATTTAACACAATCAGGTTTATATCTTTTTAATAATTTAAACATATTATCTCTTCCAACTCCATTGCCAGTATGAAGATAAATTACTTTTGGATAAATATTTGAATTAGTATATCCTTCTTCTACTAACCATTTGCAGAAGTCATAACCCGTTTCTGCATCTACATCGCCAAGATCATGGTCAAGTGATAAGATATTAACTTCATTTTCTAAGAGCAATAAACGGCAATCTGAAGCGTTACGTGCTAATATGAATCTGTCTGGACAAGGGCGATTATCGTCCATAAAAATATTAATCATTATATTACCTACTTCCCTGAAACAATATTAACTTCTAATTTATAATATTTAAGCTTACATTGGTAACAACTATTAAAATCATCACAATTAGAATAACCATAAATACATTTAAGATTATCAATAAATTCTACAATTTCTTCTACTGTGCAACCTGTAATTTTAATCAATTTAACTACATCCTTTCATTTAAAATACAATAGTTATTTTAATTACTCTAAATAACACTCAAATATTCATTAAACAATTTAAGCAATTCTTCCTCACATTGTTTTTCAGAAAAATCTCTAAAATATTCATCAAATGATTCAAGTTTATCTCCCATCATTGTTTCTAATTTTCTTGGATTGTATTCGAAAGCATCAACTAATGTTGCCATAATTGTACTTAAAATTAATTTATTTTTATCCATAATAAATTCCTTCTTTCTAACAATGTTTCTTAATATATTGCTCAATTTTACATTCGCTCATAAAATCTAGAATATCATCATCGCAATATTCCATTCTGTCAAGCAGATTAATTAAACAAATTCTCCATGTCTCTGCGTCAATTTCACATTCAACAAGAATATCTCTATCAGACGCACAGTATTCATCCACTGATCCTAACTCATCAAAACTTTTTACTAAATATACTTCTTCATCATAGTCCTCACCTTTTGTCCAATCTAGTTTCTCTTCTTCTGTGAATGGTCTAATTATTTCATAAGATTGAAAAGTTGGAAAACTAGATTCTGGATCACACCAATATTTTCTAAAATCTTTTTTAGTGTATGGAAGATATTTATCTTCATTTTGTTTTTTCATTTGTTTTCTCCTTTTCATATATAACTTTCTCATCTCGTATAATTCTATCTATAAACCATTTTCCTACATACTGTTTCCATCCTTCTCCGTGAACTTCTACACCATCTTTATAAATATTTTCACTTTTAACCTCTCCATGCTCAATAAAATAATTTCCGTTATCATGAGCTAAATAATGAATTATATCTCCTGTTTTTAATGTTGTTACGTCAAATAATGCATCTTCTTTATTTTCCATTAATTACCACCTCTTTTTGCTAATCCAATTTTATAAACAGTTGCTAACCTTGCAACATTAATATGTAAAGGTTTGCGTATTTCTATTGCATCGGAAAGTTCTTCATAGTAATCGTAATATTCCTCATAAGATTCATCTTCTTGATCTGAATTGTCTTCATTGTAAAAATCTCTCCAAGGATTCTCATCGCAATTCCATACATTTGTTATTTGCCACTCTTCGAATAAAGACTGGTGTAAATCATGATCTAAATCAAATGAAGATGTAAAATGAGGACTACTTTTGAAATTAGTAGGAACTATTGCAAAAGACTTTATGAATTTTAACCAACAACTATTGCATATTTCTGATTTACAGTTGCCATAGTCTCCTAAGTCAGTATTTGATGGGTGAATATCTTCAGCATGAGGGCTAAAAATATTGCCACATTTATTACACTGCTTTCCTACTACAATTTGTTTAACCTCTAGAACCTCTATACTTTTAGTGATAATCATATTGCTTTTCACTCTTCTTTCATTTAAATTTACCTTGTCCCTTTTATGATTTATACGAATAAGGTCAGAAAATTCAGTGGGTTGGGAATATTTAATTTTGCCTTACGTTATGTATGGTTAATGATAAATTCTTTCACTTTTAAACTCAATCATGATGCAACTATCTAAGTCTATAATGTTGTATTTCTTATTTTTACCATGCTTAATTAACATCTCCTTTTGTAATTTCTTTAGAACCTTTAATTTATCAAAGAAATCTTTATAAGGTTCCACTATACAATCTCGCATTGCTAGATTACTCATAAATAAAACATCTCCTTAATATTTATTTTTACATTTATTAATTTGTTCACAATAACAATAATATTCAAATTATCTAAAATTGTTACACTTTTATAACTAATTACTCAATTATTTCTACAACGCATTCTCTCACACCGAAATCTCTTATGTTTTTTCTAGACCAAATATTATCTCCAACAAACAAATCTATTTTCTTATTTTTAATTCCACCTCCAACATCGCTTGCCGTGTAGATTCCATTATACTTCTTATACTTATCTTCTTTGAATGTGAGCCTGACTTTACTTCCAAGTGATATAATAGTAGGGTCTACAGAAATAACCTTAGCAGACGATAATGTGTGGCCTCTCAAGTCATATCCTGAAGCAGTAATACCATAATCTGAATTACCTCTTGACTTCTGGCATGACTGGAAGGAAAGGTCATACACTGTGACTAGAAATATATTTTCTTTTTTTGGAATAACTTTCTCTACTGGTTTTACTTTCACTATGTATTGTTTTCTCATTTCTTCCAATATATTTACATTTGCATCACTCCTTACATTGTCAATATGTTTAATACTTTTTATATCTTTATTTATAACATGATTTCCATTTGTGCTACCTATGAGAATAAACACACTAATAAATGTGACAAATAATTTAGTATGCTTTAGTGGATTCTTCCTCATTGCTTAACTCGCTTTCTAATTATATTTTAATAATATCCTAGATTATGTATTATTGAGATATTATAACATACCTCAATATCCATTGTAAAACAATTAAGTTTTCTCCAATTTGTCAATCGCCTCCTGCCAGCTCCCAAATTTATCTATGAACACAATAGCCATTGGAAACTTCATATCTTTATTACTTGGAGTTCTGCCTAATTTTTCTTTCTTCTTTTTTAATATTTTGATAAGATCCCTTTTAGTATACTCACCTACAATAACTTTTTCAAGATTATTATAAGTTCCAAAGTATTCTTTAATCAATCCTTCTGGATAAATAGCAAGTATTTCTTTCTTGTCCAATACTCTTTCTTTGCTTGCAAATAATTCTTTTAAATTTGATATGACAGATTCCTTAGAATTCTTTCCAAAATCAACATTTTTATAAATATCTTCAATTATACCTGCTTTCATTAAAGATTTTTCCCATGAACCAAATCTCCGATTATAAATTCCACTACTAGGCGTTTTCATATCAACACCTTTTGGAATTCTCTTTAACTCTTTTGCTTTTTCTTGGAGAATACTAATTAATTCATCATCTGAATATTTTCTATAGACAAAATCAGCATGTTCATTTGTATGATATAATTCATCTGCCCATTCTTTAAGTTCAGGATAAGTTTCTCCAATAGCAATATACATACTACCATCAAATGCAGTGCTAACCATTCCAACTAATTTATATTCTTCAAACATCTCTCTAGTTGATTTTGCTTTTATATCCTCAATAGACCAATTTAGAAGATTCTCAAAAACATATTTTAGAATTTTCTTAGCAGTTTGAAGACCTATCACGCCTTCCCAAAAGCCTGAAGGAAACGCCCTAAGACTGCCATTTTTAACTAATGAGTATACTTCAATATCATCCATTTCATATGTGTCTACCGACCTGTAATTCTTTCTAATCATAATTATCAACCTCCATTACAAATGTTGTTTGACTAGTGTTCTTACTACCGCAAGACTATCTATACAAATTTCTTTACTCTTATCATTCATTAATGCCCCATCTATTTTTATACCCTCTCTTCCTAGTAATAATATCATATTATTGAGCAAAATACCAATATCTTCCGAATTTACATCAATAATTTTAGGTTCAATTGATTCATCGGTTTCAATTACATCGTCTCTTAAAAATTCATCTATCGTAATTCCTAAAAATCCACACAATTTAACTAAATAACCTAAGTCGTTGATTTGTTTAATCTCTGATTTCTTAGATGTTTCATTTATCCAATTGCCACTGATACCAACTGCCCTGCCAAATTCTTGATAATCTCTAAAATTTAATCTTTCTTTGTATAGACAAATTTTTTCTCCTACGTTCATAAAGCACACCTCTTATTGAAATTTTCCATCAATATATTTTGCTCCATCACTTTTGCGTGATATCTTACTAAATACAGCAGTAGAACTTTTGCATGTAAAAATTAATACATTTGAATCAATCCACGCATCAACATCATTTTCAATTTTGTTCAACACCCAGTCCTCTGGAGATTCTACAATTTCATATAAATACTCAAATCCCCTGTTAATCTTCTTTAATAATCTGAAATAAGTTTTTCCTTTTAGCAAGACTTCTAAAACATTTATACTTTCAATTTCAATCAAAAGCATCAAAACACTCATTTGTGTTTCAATACTATACAAACTCTTTGAAGGATATCCTCTCTTATTCATTTCATTTTTAAAAGAGAGAAGTAAATTGTATTTTTTCCACATCTCAGCTAGTGTATTTTTCATAATATTTACTCTCCGTTACCAAAGTGCATTTTAACTAAATCTCTAGTCTTAAACACATATTTTTCTCCGTTTTCACCAAATTCAAATCTTTCATTAATTCGAATATATTCTTCTCTAGTTAATTCTGCTTTTTCTCCTTTTGCTTTTTTCTCATCTAACATGTTTTTTGCATAATCTAAAATTGCAGAAAAATATAAATTAGAACTATTTAAATACGGAGCTTCTAACCAACTTTGCATCCGTTGAATTCTGCTAGTAAAAAATTGATAAGCAACTTTGCCTTTTCTATTCTTTCCTGGAACTCTAAAAACATACTCAGTCGGACTTATAGCCCTGCCTCTATTAGTCTTTTCGAATTCTCCTAAATCATTCTTTTTAGTCTTTAATCCATTGTTAGATACATAGAAAGTTTGGTTAATAACTCGTTTTAGTAAATCTAAAGTATAATCATCAACATTGATATACCTTTGCTCCCCATTGTTTTTAGTGAGCCATAATTCCTTATCTTTCCACTTAATATCTTTTACTTTGAGATTTACAAACTCTTCAAGTGTATTGCCTTTTTCAGTTCTTCCCCTAACCCCTAAACTAGATAATTCAATGATTAATTTATCTTGATCATTTGCTAATCTTTTTTGAAATTCTCTGGATTCTGATAAAGGGATATAAGAACTGTTTTTTGCTTGATCACTAACATAATCATCATAATCTGACGGAAGAATAGTCATAAACCTGTTTTCATTGTGTCTAACTAAATTCTTAGAAATACAGAAGTCAACATAAGTTTTTAAAGGAGATAATGCAGATTGAAACGTCCATTTATTCTTATTCTTAAACTGAACAGTCAACATCTCATCGCGATCTTCAATATTAAAATCGTAAATCTTTTTCCCAAGTTGTGATTCAAATTCATCTGCTCTTTTGAGAACATAAGTGTAGAAACTTCTAGTTGACTTTAATTGTTTTTCTAGAAATTCCTTTTTCACTTCTGAATCAACCTCAAATACCACCTCTTCATTTTGCAACCCATTATTAACTTCATTAATAACCAATTAAAACACCCCTTATAAATAAATATTAGAAAAATTAAACTAATTTCTGAAAGAATTTATATAAATTGTTTCTGGTAGACTTTTTCATATCTGAATCTGATATTCCAATATCTTTCCAGAAAGAATTTTTAACACTAAAATCAATTTGATTAAGAATTTCTTCTAATAAATCTTCCCAATCCTTTACTTCATATAATCTTTCAGATAAGGCAACATATCCTGCAAACATATTCTTATGATTGATATAACTTTCTTTCTTAGTAGCTTCAGAATGCTCTATAAACTCTTCTGCGTGTAATCCTATAACATAATCTACAACATTAGCAATATGCTTTGCTATCTTTTTTGCTTCAATTTTATTAGTTAGTTTATCCTTGTAACACTCTTCTATACTAGTTGCTAATGTTGATTTTTTTACCATACCACCATGTTCTAGTTCTTTATCGCTGTCTTTAATATGCCCAGAGAATTCAGCGTTGTCAATATCTTTAATGTTGTCTACAACAATGTTTCCAAGATTAGAAGTATCCATGTTATCAACATGTTCCTGCTTCATTTTTTGTTGCTTGTTAATTTCAACCATATATTTTTGCGCTCTAACCTCGCTATAGTTTATCACAACTAACAACCAATTAAATTGCAAATCTGGATTAAGAGCAAGGGCTAAGCTATTACCCACTTTTCTATGCATTCCGTCAACAAGGTTTTTAGTTCCTGAAACAATAGTCAAGTCTCCATTTTTTTCGTTGTAGATTATTTCGTCTGATCCATCTCGAAGAACATTTACCACTATAGTAGTTGGGAATTGATCGCCTGAAAGCAAACCATCTCTAATTTCTTTTGCGTTTTTCTTATTTAAATGTATTTCTTTCATTCCAGATACATTAATAATTGGATCACGCTGGGTTTTAAAATTATAGATGAATTCATTTCCAGCATCTAATTCAGCAAAATGTTTTCCAGACATATACCCAGAATAAAATCCAGGAGCAATCAAATTCATTTTTGGAAAAACAATAGCCTCATCTTTTTCATCAACTTTTTTTTCAAATGTGTGGTTTAATAGACTTTCAATCTCAATTTCAGTAAAATAGTTTTCGAGAGTTATTTTAAATGACTCTTCTATTTCTCCCAAAGGTTCTTTATCATCTGCTTCTTTAAATGTCAATGCATTGTACATTGCACTAGTAAAAACAAATAATAATATCAAGTCTTTCCCTTCATCGATATCTAATGTTGATAATACTCTTTTCTCGTTTAAAATAGATAGTGCCAACCGACCACTCATATTCCTTTTGGAAAACTCATTTAAAATTATTTTTCTTACCTTGTCATTACTAGAATATTTAACGATCAATGGATTTAATTCTTGCATTAACTCAACTGATTTTTCTTTAAGCATTAAATATCTCTCCTTCACATTAAAATAATATTAATATCAGTATATCTAATTATTACTCTAATGTCAAGAAATTATACTTATTTTTATATGAGCCACACTTATCGATGCGACCAGTGTGGCTCTTTATATTTCTTCTATCAAGCACACAATAATCTAGATTGCTTCTAATACAGGACAGTTTAATATATTTGAATGTGTTTTTTCATATATGACCATATTCTCTCCTTGAAATTCCCTATGTAGTTTAGTCATCTTACTTAAAATATTATATTCTAAATTGAATGTATTTGGTAATCTCATGATAGATTTTCTTCTGTTTAATTCTTGCAAGGCTAATTCAGCACTTTCTTTACTTATATAACCCTTGCACTCAGGAGAGAATGTTCTAAAAGATATGTATATGCAGGTATTCTTACCAGACTTGCCAATACTGTTTCTGTGAGCAAAGTTACCATCTTGATCTTTGATTACCCATAAATATTCCTCGTTGTTAGTTTCTAAATTCATATACTCACTTCTCCTTTAATTTTAATTTATGGTAATTTCTACAAATAATTTATAGATTCTTTTAATACCTCCTTGATAATATTATATCATCTATAAAAACACTATTCAAGGATTATCATAACAAAAATAGTACATACGTTCGACAAATTATTCTGAAATGTTCGTTTTCCACTCCTTATTTATCACTCACCGTCATCATTTCCACTAACTCCTTCACAAACCAACAGAGCCATTTTCTCTTTACATAAATAATGATTGATTACCATTAATAACCATGTGACAAATATTACTGGAATTGATGTGATTATAACAATAGCAATTAATTCATCAATAAATTGTAATTGAATCATGATGCTATTATTTTCCACTAATTTATTGATATAATTAACTACTAATGCTCTGGTTGCTAATATTAGCAACAAACCACTAACAATAAATTTATTTCTAATAATTGAGTCAAACAGATTAATTTTTACTTTGCTATTTTTTCTCACTAGAATTAAGGAAACAATACATAAGTGTAGAATTTTGATTGGAATAGCCCATAGGATATTGTACATTACATTATCATTGAAAAAACTATATGGTTTTTCTAATAATGCTAATAGAAGTGGACAGTAAGCATATTCAATGATTCCTACAATTACAAAGCTTGCGATTGTGTAGATTGCTGTTTTAAATATTAGTGAAAAATTTACTTTGAAACTATTGGTGATGACTATGTATTGCATAAGAATTATCATAAATAACATAATTGACAATATAGAATTTTGTTTTGGTACTATGATAATATATTTGAAGATATTTGCCATTATTGCTACGGGTAATGCTGTGAGCATAATCCATGTTAGACTACGTTTCCACATTAAGATGTCTAGCAGATCATTGATTTTTAGAAGTGATAATGTGATTATTACAATGAACATTTCTTCAGGGAGGCCAACGAATATGGTGTTTAGGATGGCATTTGTAATTGCTTGCATATAGGCGTACTCCTTTTTATTTTTATTTTTGGTATATATAAATGGTCATTATATTATAATAAGAAGGACATATAATGACCATTTATATTATATTCATGCAAAAGATGCTACTCTCTGTTGTTGTGGAATTGTGTTGCGATTATTGCTTTGAATGTGATTGATACGACTTTCTTCTGCTTTATTTACATATTCATTAAGTTTATCAAGGAATCTATCTACTGTAGATTCATTGGCTCTAGTATTCACCATACCAGTTTCCTTCATGATGGCTATTTCTACCTTACGGAGTATGTCTTCAGGACATTCACAAATTGGTTGAATGAACCCATCAATCATTAAACGACTTTTTGATACTACACGCATCTGCTCAACTAAAATTTCTGACTCTTGTGCCAATCCGCAGTCTTTGGGGCCAATTCTGACGTGGGTCGGCATAGTATTTTTCATTATTTTACTAGATAAAGGAATTGCCATCAAAATAGTCCCTCTCTCATTCCCAATATTATTGGAAATTATTAAGGAAGGCCTAATTCCAGATTGTTCTGAGTCTAAAACGTTCCCATAGTTACATAAGGCAATCCAACCCCTCATAGCTTTTACACCTCTAAGATCAATCCCTGTATCATTTAAATCATAACCACATGCAATCCTTAAATCATTAAAAGATACTCGAAATTCAGAACCCAAAGCAATTTTTTTAAGCAAACCGACTTCTGGGTATGTAGTTATTTTTTCTTGAGTAATCATAGCAATACTTTTAGCTGAATTTGGAATACCACATCTGTTTGCAAACTCTGAAATAGTATTGCTTCCAACGGCTATTTTTACTAAGTTTGCAAGCTTCTTGAAATCCTTTGCCTCATTTGATTTAACAGTCTCATTTCTCTTTTTTGTATTGAAAAACATATTAATCATCCACCCTTCATAATTTGTAAATATAATATTTCGTAATTTCTTACTTTATATTACTATACTACAACAGTGGATAATATGTCAATAGTATTATAAAAATTATTTTATAATTCAAAAGGAGAGAGTATAAATACTCCCTCCTTAGATCATGGATATGTACTACGCGATACAACTAGGAGTTTCCGATTGATGCCAAACTACCATTGAAGACATTACTGCTGCAAAAGCAGCGATTGCTACAAAACCAATTACGATATTCTTTTTCATTATTTTCACCTCCTTCTATAATGTATTTGAAAAATCAGATCAGTCATTTCTGAAAGTCTGCTTCTCACTATTAATAATCATAACACAATAATTTATACAAGAATAAACTATTGAAATTATCAAACTTGGTACTAAAAAAGTAAAACTTATAACTAACAACAATTGTTCGTAAATTGTTGGAATGATATTTAAAAAGTTATTCCACAAAATTAACTTGACAAAGTATGCCTCAGATACAACCAATCCTGCCGTGACACCAATCAATAATCTTGTGAAAAATTTATTATTAAATATATAATTACCAATACTTATTTGAAATTTACTATTCTTCTTCATAAAAATAGTGAACAATATTATTAGATTTATAATTCTAGAAGACAGAGAACATATTATGACTAAATAATAATTTACCTGAATTTCTTTATATGTTTTATTAACTAATTTAAATATAATTGGCAAGGTAATAATTTCAATAGCTATTATTACTAATATACTTAAGATAAAATATAGAAAAGCTTTTTGATATAATTTTGGATATTCAATAAAAGATTTCTTTTTTAATATGTATACCAATAACAAATACAACATAGTATAAGATATTATTTTGTTAATTGAAGTTGGTGTCATTATTATAAAATTTAAAAGATTTAAAGACAATGCCGAAGGGATAACAATTTTTAAAATCGAAATTAAATTTTCTTTAATATTGTATAAATCCAACATCTCTTTTCTTCCCATAAATCTTAGCGTTAATATTATTAGAAAAATGTCTTCTGGGATCGTGATAAAAATACAACTCAACGCACAATAAATGATATTTTCCAACATAATAATCTACTCCTCTAAACTTTTCTTTGCTATGTGATAAGTATACACCTCCCTTCACTGTTTGTCAACTAAATATTATTTATTACTTTATGATTACATACTTTTATTGAGTAATATATTACTAAAACAACAAATATTCTAGTTAATACATCACCGATACTCATAATGGATGTAAAAATATCTATGAAATCGGTTAAAAATATCAAATGTGTAGCACTGTTTCCAAATACATGAAAGTCATTATACTGTAACATTTTATCAAACATATCTATTTTTGAATATCCTGTACCAAAACTTACACTCGCAAAAACAGGCATTTTTGAACCATTAAATTTCATAGCAATAATATTTAAGACAGATCCTATACCCATGCATAATACACCTAAAGAAACAGGAGATGTAAAAGGGGTTAATATAGGGTTCTCTTTAATATTAATTTTCTTAAAGATAGATATGTCGAATAACTTATATTTACAAATCAAACCTAAGTAAAGTAATATAGATACAATTTTTATGTATTTGGCATATTCCATAAACCAATATTGACCATGAACCATAAGATATATAATATAAATATGAGCAACACAAGTAAGTGCAATGGGGTATATGCTCCAATGCTTAAACAAATTTAATACCTTCCACTTATAACCATTGAACCATGCAAAAACGAATGTAAACACTACCACTTCGATCATAGTGTCACCTTCTTACTATCTATCCATTGAAAAAATCTCGTTCCTCTAGGTGTAATTGTTACCATCTCAAGTAAAACACCTGTAAATATACTAATCCCAATTATGTATTTTTGAGTAAACAATATTAATATCATACTAATTATATACGAGAATTTAATAAACTTTATTGTCTTATACTTTTTTATATTGCCGTGATCACAATCTTTATCTGATTTATCTGGTCTTTCCTGTGGAGAATATTTTTTAGCTATGTATATGCTCCATATAGACCCCAATGATATTCCTACGACTAATACTAACGTATTTATATGTAATATACTAATTAAATATCCTAGTGATAAGAAGAATAGAACCATCATTGCAAAGCATTTTCCTATGGTAGACATATGTACGCCACCAGCCAATGCTCTGAGGACAGAGAAAGCATTCATTACAAAGAAAGTTGGAGTAAATATATTAAAATAACTTGCAATTGATAATACAATTATATACTTAAATAACTCACTCCAAAAATTCCTAATTCCGTTTTCGGCTAATTGTTGTACTTGAGATTTTGTTGCTTCAATGTCCATATTCCTATATTTTTTTACTATTATCTTAACAATATTAAAGTGTTTTTGATCAAATGAGTCAATTACTTCATCTACTTTGAATAATTTGTATGTCGTTTTTGTTGCTAGTGTGATTAAATCCATTTATTTTTGTATCTCTCCTTTACTATATCTAATTTTAATTATTTATTTATGTATTCTACGGAGGTTTATTATTTTGATCTTTGACCATATTCTCATAATCTACTAGATACATCCATTTAAAACCAAAAGCTGTTTCACGTATTTTCCCAGTATCTGAACGAGGCTTTTTAGTCAAACATGAACTAATACTTGTTCCATTTGCTTTTCCTAAATCTTTGGCAGCAGAAGTACATGAATTATATGTTTTTATTAAATTATTATCCATAGATAAACAAACTATATTTGCACCTTGGAAAATATAATTATTTGGTTTAATTAAACCATTATCGCCTACACTTGCACGTATTGCTGTAGCTGACGTTTCTAATATATTGGCTATATCTATGTATGTATGACCAGTATCTAGTAGTTTTTGAGCGTTTTCTATGTCCCAGCTTCTTGTTGTATTTTTATTTATTTGTATATAATCAGGGATTTTATCTATATGTGGTATAAAAAATTTCAGTATTTCTATTATTGTAAAATCTCTTTTATCTATTGCTATAAATTCATATCCATTATCAATAGCAAACTGTTTTTTAAGTTGATCGTTAATAATATGTTTTTCATCATCGTGATATTCACTTTGGCATTCTATTAATAAGTTATTCAATTCTGGAACATAAATATCATACCTACTAATATTATTATCTATTTTAAATCCTGCGTCATATTCCCATTTTGTATGACTGTATTCATATCTTAATACCTGCTTTAGTGTGGAGGCCATGACAGATTCTTTTTGCTCTTGAGAACATACTGGACATCTAAAATTACAATTTACTGCATTATATATTCTTTTTTGGTAATCTTCATGTCTCTTGTTGCCACATTTAAACCAAACTTCCATATCGCTTCCAGACATATATTCATATGGTGATTTTTTGTTTATATTTGACCATAATTCTAGTGATTTTGGATGTAGTGTTCCTAGACTGTCCAATGGATGTACTTTTTTACCTCCACAATATCCGCATCTATCACCTCTTACAAAATCATTACACTTGATGCCATAACTTCCATGATAATATTTCCTCTGACATTTAATATATACCATCTTATTTGATTGTTTTGTAATCTTCCAAGGATCAACAGTGTTTATATTATAATCCCAATACAGTTCTATTGCGGTTATTCCAAATGAATCAATTAAATACTGTCCGTAACTATCTAAAGGATGAACCAAATAGTATCCTTGACAATAACCACACCTACTTCCATTACTAAAATCAACACAACGTACTTTATAACTTCCATGATAATCTTTCTCTTGGCAAAATATATAAACATCTTTTCCAGAACTACAACTAATTTTCCAAGGATCAATTCCTAATTCGTTATTTGTTTTATAATCCCAATATTTTTCTAAAAAATTATACCCTAGATTATCGATTCCTTTTTCTGCAAACGTATAACATAAACCACAACTTGTTTTCGAACTACTATTTATAACGCCTGAAGGTGAAACTAACCACTCTTTACCACACGAACAAATATGTAATATTTTAGTATTAGCACCATTATATTCAACTCCATTCTTTAACTTTATTTTTGTATTATATTTTAAATTATATTCTTCTAACTCTTGTCTATACTGCTCTGTAGTTTTATTTTTACCCAATAATTATTTATCTCTCCTTCTTATTTTTATTAACCATAAGCAACATTATTTCTATTCACAAGTTTAACCAAACCTAAATGCACAGCTAGACAAAAATCAACCTTATCCATTACTTTTTCATTGCAGAATCCTATACATTCTTTGAAAGCCGTTTTTGGTAATGGCATAACTTGTTCACATAGTACAGTAGATTTTCTAATTATTCCGCTATCTGTGTCAATTTCTGTGTGAGTAGGGAGGGATGGTTTCTTACGAGTTGTAAGAGGAACATAATGTAAAATTGGACTATGTAGATTTGCCATATTATTACTACACAACACAACTGGCCTAATGCCTCCACCTTGAATTGAATTACCTGTAAATGGAAGATCAACTAACCATATCTCTCCCCGATTAAATTGTTGTTGCAACATAATTTAAAGCACTTCCTTTTCTTAATTTTATTTCTCTTTTTATAACATATCCAAACAAAGCTTGGCATATACATTCCATGCAGAAAATTTATTTCTGTCTTACAAATCATCTCTTCAAAACCTCCTTCTATTAACATGATACAATATTCGACTAATATAGTCAATTTCATTGCTGTGACATTAATATTACATTATTATGTCATTATGTCATTTATTCCTCTAAACCCTTAAAAGCCATCACAGCAACATATAATTGATAAATCACACACTCCTCATATCATTAGGTTCTCCAAATTCCCACTTATCACAACCAATAATAGGATAAATTCTAATGATAACTCCATGTTGAACATTCATTTGAACACCAATTCTACAATATTGTAATCTTCCATCCCTCATTCTGGCATTTTTACAAGTTAAACAAGTTTTATTTACAACATTGTAATCGCATATTTTTTCATGAATTTCCATTTCTTCTTTTGGAAGTAATATTGTGCAAAAATCACATTGATACACTTGTTTCATGATTAATTGTCCTTTCTAACTTTCTTTTCTTTCAAATTTCTCATAATATCTCTACAAACATAAAACAAATTCTTGTTTTCTACACTACAATCAATACAAGCTCCTACATCATATTCAGCTTTTCCAAATCTTTTACATTGATTAATATAATAATTATCTGGCAATGGTTGTGAGCAAATGATGTCTAAGCCACAATTATGTTCAGCACATTTATTAGGCGTGTCCCTTTTGCAACCATATTGTACTCTTGAGCAATAGAAACATTGACATGTAAAAGCGTAACAACTCATTTATTTTCCTCCATATATTTAATTATTTGTTCTCTATCTCTCTTTTTATCTTCTTTAGCAATGGACATAATGCCATCCCAACTACAATTATTAGGCAAAGATTTCTCTAAACAATCTCCATTCTCCCATTTATAGCAATATGAACATTTGTGAAGATAATTTTCAAAACTAATTAGTTCTATATCTTGTGACAAATCATCTTCTTGTTTTTCAATCTCGTCTAGTAATTCTTTTAGACTAATTAACATGATTATCTCTCTCCTTAATATCAAATACGTTAAAAGACATGTTTAATACTAAGTACCAAACCATGAAAGCCTACTGTAGCAACGATTTTAATTTTACTAATTCCCAAAAAATACCTCATTATTTGAATTTAAAACACCATTTTGGAATATCACATTCTTTTCTAATATTATATGGTCTACACGCACATGTAATTTCTCTATTACCTATAGAACATATAACTTTAACATCATCGTCACAAAACCAATCATGAGGGTCTGGATCTGGTAATACCTGATGTGAAGAACAATCAATACAATTATTAATAGTAACATTTTTCATTCTATTTCCTCTTTTCTTTTAAATTTTACTCCCATTTTTATTTACTATTCAGATTCTTAATATTTAAAAACTCTTTCCAAGCAACACTATAAATTTTATTATAGCATTCCAAACATAAATCCTTTGATTCTTCTCTACCTGATACATTCAACCACTTACCATTAACCTCATCAGTGGTTACATATCCTCCACCACTATATTTGCCATCATCTAAGATATGTACTAAACAAGTAAAAGGATAATTATGCTTTACTTCTTTTTCACATGCATCACAATATGTTTTCTTCATTGAATATCTTCCTTTATAAGTGAATCTAACGTACAATATCCATGACAATCACCTAAAACTGGATTAAATTTATTATCTCTGCAACCTTCATTACATGATTCATTCTTACAATATTCATCTTCACATGTATTACATTTGCATTGAATACACTCTTTATACTTCATTTAAATATTTCCTCCTTATCCAATCGAAGTGTTCTTTGAAGTTATTATTATTTTACAGAATATCCAGTACATGAAATGGTTCTACCATTGCTACAATTACCACATGGATCTTCTATATCATCTTCACAAGGATAATCTTCATTATTACATCCTTTACAAGTAAAACACAAACAGTTTATCATGTTTTTAATTACTCCTTTTCTATAAGTTAATTTACATCCAAGCGTCCACCAAACTCTTACACACTTCATCGTAATTACACAACCTCATATTCAAACCTTTTTCATAACTCAAATAATCACCAAATAAATAATATTTACTTGCCATGAATGTACAATCTTCTATTTTATGACCATTTTCGCCTTTGCGCATTAAGCAAGTTTCATAACTTTGACATCCACAACATTTTAATTTGCATATTTTACAATTAGGGTTATCTTTCATATTTATTATCCTTTCTTTACCAGAAATCAATTATAATTAATATCTTTTTCATAAAGTGTATATTCTATTTTTGAAATATCATACCCCATACTACTTAATTGATCCAACCATCTTTGTTCAATTGGACGCATAATTTTATTATCTTTTATTTCAAATACATGTATATACACTAGACTTCTAAAACCCTTATCACCAATTTTAAATTCTTTTCTTAATTTATCAATTTCTAATAAGCTGAAATTTTCATATTCATCTAAGATATTTTCTACTTCATATCCAACTTTAATTGACTCTCCATTAATTCTGGCAAATACACTAGTATATAAATAATACATTTCTGAAACGTTGTCTCGTTCATTTAAAATTTGTTTTAATTCTTTTCTTGCTATTCTGCCATATCTTGTTTTATCTTTGGTTATGTAATGGAAAGTATGCTTAGATTCATCTTTCATTATTACATCGAAATACTCTTCGTTTTCACCACCTATATATGAATAACTACCTCCAACACCTGATGAAACAGATTTAATATCATTAATTTTAAGACGATTCCAATATTCTTTCATTAAATTTACCTCCTTTCTAATTTCCCAGAAAATAACTCTTTCATATTAGACACTTTATTCCCAAGTCTCTAAGGGTCTAAATAAATGCGGAACAATATATGGCTCTAAGTTATCATCACCATCTTGAACCAACATAAACATATTTTTAATTCTATGGTGTTTAGGTATTTCTTCAAAAAGTGCATGATAACCACTAAGTTCATTTGAAATCTCAATTTCTTCATGAGTATAATACTTCCCACTTGGTTTAAAATATGTAACATTTACTCTTTTCATAATTATTAATACCACCTCTTATATTTATCTTAAAACACCTTTATCTATTAATAATTCAAGAATACAATATATAGAAAAGCCAATTACCGCCCAAGTCAACCAATTATCAAATATTCTATTCATTTATTTTCCACCTTCACCTTCATACAATGAAATTTGATTTTTATGGGAATTTATGGTTTTAAAAATGTTGTGGGAGTAGGGTTACAAGTTTGGATTATTTTGCCAATTTGTCTGCTTCATGCAAAATTAGTAATTTATCATAAAATTCTTGACCAACTAAATTAATAAATTTATTTTTGGACTTATCTGTATCAAGAAAGAATGGCATCATGTGCCACTGTATGTAATTAGTAGTCTTTAGAATCGTTTCTGGTTCAAACCCTTGCTTATTGAAAATAAACAAACTATCATATGCTGAAACTAAATGATGTTGATAATAATGTGCGATCTCAGTATCTTCACCCTTAGAATTCTTAAATGTTTTAGTGAATCTCTTACCTATATCATGATACATTGCAGCCATATTCAATTCAAAGTCATCTAGTAATTGCTCACATATCTGAAAACATTTAAGACAATGTTTACCAATGGTTAAAGTGTGATATGGGTTGTGTTGATCTATTTTATTCAATCCATTCTCACCATTGAATAATAAATTAGTATCAAAATCATATCCATCTACATTATATACAATTTCAATAGAATTCCATCCCTCATAATACTGAGGAATATTTACACTCATATACATTCTTTTTATTACATACTCTGGAACTTTTCTTTCTCTTTTCCTATTTTGCTCAAGACATTTTTCATATGGAGTTGCTACAAAGATACATTCTTTTCGTACATCCAATTTCTTTAACTCTTCCAAGAATCCCTTACGCTTCTTGTGATTTAAATTAGTTGCATCATATATAACATTTTTACCTTTCTTTAAATCATCTTTAATTCTTTTGTGCAATTCTTGAAATACCTCTCCATTTTTATCAACTTCATTAACATCTCCGAATAACTCAATTCTCAATTCATCAGAGGAATGAATCACTGCATTTTCTTTTAATGCTAACTGATTTGCCACAAAAGATTTTCCACTCGCCACAAGGCCACACATCATGATTAGTTTACTCATTTTAATCCTCCAAATATTTTTCAGTTTTTAAATCTACAATCTTACCGAAATCACAAAAATTAACTATCATACCATTCTCAATAACTTTATAAGATTTTATTTTGCTTATAAACTTATCCAAATAAACCAATATATCATTTATTCCTACGTCTTCTCTGTATAAATATTTTCTTAACTCTGGATACCGTTCAGATATTGTACTCTTTGTATATAACTCAATCCCTTCATGTAAACCTAGAGATTGACCTAATTGAAAAGCATAAACTTTCAATATGTCTTTTTTACTGAATATTTTTCCAAAATCCTTAACTTCACTCCAATCAACTTGTTCAAGTATTTTGATTCTTGTTGTCCAATCGCTCTTTAGACCACGTTTTATTTCCTGCCTATATTTTGTTCTTGATAAATATGAGAAGATGCCTCTAAAAGCTCTTATATCTTTGTGTAGCACATCTCTTTCTAACAATCTCTCTACCAATAAAGGATGCTCTTGTTTGTGTAAATGATAGGTATAATAGAGGCCATTATTAACTTCGTCAGAAGTTCCCTTAAAACATTTATCTACCACACCATTTTGTATAGTGATAATATTTCTGTTTTCTTCCTTATCACTACAAAACTCTTGACAAAACTTAAAGTCCGGCAATTCATCAAATACATAAAACACATCTATATCTATAGAATCTTCTGAACCATGAATATACTTAATCATTTACTTTTTTTCTCCTTCCATTCAATCCACTCTTTCTCTGAATACTTCCTAAACTTAGTCCTAAGACTATTACAAAATACATGCCAGTTTAATTTATAATATTCCCATTCATTACTTTCATTTAATACAATATCTTTATAGAATTTATTTGCTTCTGTGTAATTAGTTATCTTTCCAAACTTAGCACATTGAATGCCAAATAAAAGAATTCTGATGCAATGCCAAAGACTTTTCTTAGCAACGTAAGGGGCAAAATCTTTCTCAATAATTAGTTTCTTTCTACATTTATCATAGGAGTTAGAACATACTTTAGATATTGATTTACGTAATTCAACTTGATTTATTGTTAAATTAAATTTTAGGGACTCTTTGATGATAAACTTTTTATCTACAAATAAACACTCTAATGTCTCTATTGAGTTTCTACTAACCATATCTTGCCATTGAGATAATTTATAGAAGTTAAAATGATAATTTTCTAACTCAATATTGTCAACAAAGTCTTTATAATCGTCCGTAACGACAATTGCATAATCATAATCTGATTCATTTGTAAAGCAACCATATACTCTACTACCATATTGATAGATATTTAATACTTCAGGATTATTAATTAGTTCATGAAGCATATCCGAACTCCTCGCTATTGAAAATAGCAGAATAATTCTCATCAATACCCATTTCTTTCAACTTCTTATAAGAAGGACTCTGCTCATTGCCATTCTTAATATAACTAAATTCTTTACCCAGATATTTACATCTTACATATCCACGAAGTTCTCTTGGAACATTTTGTTCAATATAAATCATAAAATCTTTCTTATTTTCTTTAGGAGCAATCTTAAACCAATTATTAACTTCGACTTCTGCATTTTTAATATAATTAAATACTAAATTAGCAACTTTCATAACTCTCCAATGATAACTTTCAGGGACTTTGCTAATCAAATCATCAAATGTATTGTCTGCAATGTGCTTAATAATTAAATTAATTGAAGAAATATTAGATAAAATCTTATGGATCTGAACATAATCATCGCATTTAATTTTCACTAAATGACCATCAATATTGATAACATATCCCTCCATCTCATGAGATTTATACTTATCAACATCATTCAATACTTCATCAAATGTTTTATCAAATATATGTGTCATCTTTACATTGTACATATCCGCATAAGTCTTTACTTGTGCATATGATAACTGTTCGCCAGTATAAACATTTCTCATTCCAAGTAAATATAAACCCTCGTCCTCTTGTTTATAATTCACTACATGTGCATCTTTTAGCGTAATATACTCAAATATAAACGTATAACCTTGATTCTCTTTAAGCATATTAACATAGTTTGCCTGAGACATCAGCATTCCTTGACCATCTCTAAGTCTCCAAGAGTTATTTATATCAATTGCCTGACTTCCAGACATAATAATATTATCATGATAAAATCTAGCACTTTGCATTGATCCATCTAGTTTATTAGTTATTTCAAGTGACTTAGCATTCTTAATCTCTTCTGTGATTATTTCGATATTATTTTCTTCACATTCATTTAAATTTCTAAATTTCTTGAAAGGACTTAAAACTATTTCTTCTGTTTTTACATCAATAACTACACTTCGACATTCTTTATAAAATCCATTATGAATATCCCAGAAATTATCATTAGTTATTTCATTTTCTCCACCAAATACATCACTATATCTACCATAACGAATAAGTAACATAGTTCCTAATTGATTTATTTGAAGTGGTTCAATTAAATCTATATACTTTTGAACATGTAAATCACCAACCCATTTCTCTAAACAAGTGAATTCTTTTGTCATATTATTTTTGTCTTTAATGGAGTGAATACTATAATCAATGTCTCCAAATTTATCTTGATATAATTTTTTAATTTCTAAGACAAAATTATAAACTGGATTCCATGCATACATTTTTCTTCCTCCTTTTTAACTTAGGATAAAACCCACAACTCATTGGACTACATAAATATTACCCCATACGCCAAACCATACACTAACAACATAATTACCACAATAAAATATCCCTTAATAAATTCTATGTAATCATTACTAAAGAAAAACCAAAATGAAATTATTATAAAAGGAATTGTTGTAATCCAATCACATATTTTCTCTGCAATTGTAACTGCTTGCCAATTCAAACCAAAATACCATGATTCTAAGAGATTAATTAAAATACATATAGTTACTAGAAATAGGTATTTGTCAAGGTTTAATTTCTTTTTGAACATTATTTATTTCCTTTCTCATATTTTTCTTAAATATCTCTTAATGGTACTGTCTCTACTTTACCTTCTTTTTTATCTTTGCGATATTGAAGTAATATTTCTCTTTCTTCTTCGGTTATATCATTATCATCTTCATCACAATTATAAGAGTATCGATAGTCATCTTTGGATATGCCATTAGGAAACATATTTTTACCTAGTTCAGAAATCGCTCCAAAACATTTCTTATTCGCTTCTACTCTTTCTTCTGTAGTTAACCAATAATAACCTTTTTTAACTAACTTAATCCACATACTTCTACTTGCTTTTGTTCTCTTAAATGTCCTGAAATAAGCTTCAAAAGCATATTTCCAACCTACTAAATATGGTCTTGGCATTTATATCAACTCCTTTTCATTTCCATAATTCATATTCTTCTAAAAACTCCACATACTCGCTAAAGTGTTCCTCTAACCACTTCTCATTCTTACACAATTTATCAAATATCATCCAAACCACATTCTCAGCATACTTACCTCTTATCTCACCATTAAATAAAGGTTGAAATAATAAAGATAATTCATAATTACTGCCTCTAACATCTCTATCAAAATAATCATATCTTTCCATTGTTTTAAATCTTGAACCAATAACTTTTCCTTCCAATGGAATTTCAACTTCAATAATAAATGAAATACCATGACCATTATCCCACTTAAAAGGCTCTGCTATAATACATTTATTATATATTTCCTTTGTTGGAGTAAACTTTGGTTGAAACTTATATTGAATTGATTTCATTTTAAACATTATTTACATACCTCTTTTCTTGTATTAAATTTCTTTATACGCTTTTACCAATTCTTCGCCAAATTCTATATCATTTATAATTTCATCTTCTACCACTTTCTCATATTCCTTTATCTCTTGCTCACTCAAATATTTCCTAGCAGTAGGGCACACATAAGTAACATTGACTGGTACAATATCACTTTTGAATAATATATAAGTCGCTATGCTAAAATTAGATATTATTGCGACACTTAATAAAACTACAACCAATTCACTTTTAGGTATAATACTTTCTAAATTTATAGATAACTCAAATAAACAAGCCAACATTATGGATAGTGATATTCCCCATATTGTTCCTACTAAACTATGATTTAGATTGTAGTTAAATTTCTTAAACATTATTTTTTCTCCTTCTCTCTGTCCTATAAGTACAATAACTTAAGGGAACTACTTAAATTCATACGTTGGCACAATTTTAATACTATCAAGGGATTTACTATAACTCCATATATCAATATTAATTCTATTTGCTTCTGGATATCTTTTAGATAACAATTGTTTTATTAAATTAGAAAATTCTTTTTCAGACATCTCATTTGTATTTATTTCCATTGTATTTATCCTCCTTAAAGTTTCATAAATGAATAACAAACTAAAACAGTAGACATCAAAGATATACCATAAAGTATTACAAACAACCTACCATTCCCTTTAAACACTACATAAGTTTTTGACAAATCTGAAAGATTAACTTTCTTATCTGCCATCATTACCATTCCTGCTAAATAAGAAAATATAAATAATGATAAAGTTCCAATAGAAAATAGTATTGTTTTCATTTATTTACTCCTTTCAATTAATAACTTAAAGCGTTACCCACATTAATGCATCTACTTTTCCTTGTAATTCATGTACTTTGAATAATATTTTATTTATATTCTTTTCCTGATTACAAAAAATATTTTTTAAGGTAACTTTTTGTAATTGATTTACTTCTTTTAATAATACATTTATTTGAGATTGTAAGTTCTCTGTTTCATTTAGAATTTCTTCTAACGATTTCATAAATCTTATCTCCTTTTATAGTTCGAAATATTTGTTTTATTTTAATACAAACTGCTCATAATTTTGTCTGCCAAACGCTTAAATAATATATTAATACCACTAATATTTAGCACATAATCAAAGTTAACAATTAAACTTCTTAACTCATTGGCTAATTCAATTCTACCTCTAAGTCTTGCTTCTTTAATTTTACTATTATATTCTTCCCTTGTCATAATAATTTTTTCAATTTCTACAGTTTGTTTTTCTTTAATTACTTCCATTGTTACTTAACTCCTCTCTAATCTTCATAATAATATATTACTTGCTTATTTCTTTGCATCTATCCCATCCAGAACAATATTCTTTGTCACATAAATTACTCCAAGTTCCATAACAATCAGATGCTTCTTGCTCTTGTAATTCTGCTCTAACTTTCATAAGAATCTTACCTAACATATTCTTACCTCTGCCACGACATATTCCCCAATAGATATCATTCCACGTATTTCCTTCAACCAATTCTTTCTTGCCAGTATTAATTAATCTCTGTTTTAATTCCTCATTCCTTGTAAATTTATCTCTAATACAATCTTCCATAACTTTATCCTTAATCTTCTCCCAATCATGTCTTAGAGTAACATTTCTACCTTTTCTTTTAGATGTAGAAGGATCAATATTGCAGAATTGTTTTCGCTTTTCAACATCTTTAACTTTTGCAGACTGAAAAGCTGCTTCATTATTTTGATACATAAGTCCTTCATACATTACTGGAGCAGTATAGAAGTTAGATAAGAAATAGTAATTACCTTTAAATTCATTAATCATAATTACACAACCTTTTATTTTTATGTATTTCATAGGCAGGAAGAATTAACTCCCTACCTATAAACAAACCCAACTAATCAGAACCTAAATATCCAACGCATCAATCATTGCTTTAATTTCTTCTGGTGACTTTTTCAATGTCTCTTCATCCTTTTTAGATGCGTAAATTTCCATAAGTTTTTGCTTTTGTTCTTTAATACTTTTTGCTTGTAATTGTTTTTCTGCTTCTTCTTGTTTGACTTTTACAATATGTTTGATAATAGCAATTTTGATATCTAATTCTTGATCTTGTTGAGTTTTAATTTCTAATAGGCTTTCTTCCTTTACTTGTTTTAATTCAGAATTTAGAACCTTAAAGACAGAATCCAATTCTTTAACACTAATTTGCCAAAGGTCTTCAACATTAGACGTGCCCTTGAATGGAAAGCGATACATGTTTCTAGTAGCAACCTCAAAAATGTTTACAGTATTTTCATTTGTCATAATAAATACACGCTCCTTCTTAATTTTAATTTATTTTTAGAATTTGATTTTAATTACTCTCTCCATATTTCCCTTAACCTTAACCGTTAACTCATTTCTTTTGGTTGAACTAAATCCAAGACCACTCAACTGATTAACGGAATCTTTTACTGCCATTCTCGCTCCTAAAGCTTCAAAAAATCTTTTTTGTGGCATTAATTCCTCTTTCAAAAATTCATTGTAGAATCCGTTTGGTTTTTCTGGATTAATACAATCTTTAAGCATGAACATATAATGTTTATGACCTTGATTATGTTGACTGTCCCAGTAATTTGGAGATAGACACATAACCGATACAGGTATAAATTGATTTGTTTTTAACCCCCACACTTCTTTTGATGATACATTCGATGATAATTTTTCCTTAATAGTAAATCCTTTATCTCTACTGAAATTTACTTCTGCGACTTGAATTTTTTCCTTATTTCTTAATTCTTTACTGTAATCAAATGAATATATCTGTCCATCGAATTCTATTTCTGCTCTAAAACCACCTCTTCCTCCATTATGTGAAAAGTTATTGACTAAAAATTGATAAGTTCCCTCAAGCATTTTACTTTTATTAGTCCATGTAATATTTTCAACAGCAGGCTTATTTATTGATGGTGTAATGATATCGACATCTAATTGACCTGTAGTATGTCTATTGGTTTTAGCACTATAATAAATCAAATTTCCATTAGGTTCATAACAATGAGCATCTAAATCATTCCCATCGTATTCATTGTCGTTCCATTGAATAGAGAATCTTAAAACACCTTCTACATTTCCTCCGGCAGATTTTACATTTTCTTTCATAGAACTGTCTGTCATATTTCCTGAGTAAGCCCATGAAAAATTATTACTCCATTTAAACATTGTTTTGCTATCTTTATTTTCTGGAGCAATTAACGATACCATATTACTAGAGTGTTTATTTTCTAAAAGTACCTCCAATTCTTTTGCAGTTGGAAGTATATTATTGATGAAATTTTCAATAGAAACTTCTTCGACTTTAGAAAACTTTTTAGGATTAACTGGAACACTTTTTGCCATTTCGTTTAAAATATCCAGTGCGGTATTCCCATTAATTCTTTTTGCTGAATCTTTGTTAAAGAATAATATATTGTTTACAGTTATATGATTCAATGTTGCATATTCTCTACCTAATGAATCAGTATATCCGTTTTCTTCAAGAAATTTTGTAGCTTCTTCTGCCATTTTTTTCGTATAAATTGGTTTTGGTCTCTTATAGTTTTCGCCAGCAACAATCTTTTCATATTTCTTAACCGCTAAATCTAAATCCATTCCTTCACTTACATTAATAAGTAATGTTCCAATTGAATGGTTCTTAATTCTACCGATAACTCCTCCAACTTTAACTGACTGTTCCCAAGTATAGTTTTCTTTTTCTGCTAATGTATCAAGTTTGTCATATTCTTTTTTGTATTTAAGAAACTCGTTAAGAGCAGATTCCCATTCTTTTCCTTTATGCAATGAGTTCTGAGATATAAGTTCCAATACAGTAAGCAAACTTTCTTCTGTAATTTCATCCAATGATCTCTTGAATACGTTTCGTGTATCCCTATAACCACCCTTAATATCACCTTCTGATTTTCCACTTGTATCTACGAATTTTGACGGTAGATCAAGAAAAAAGTGTTGCCATTCAGTAATGTTTCCATTTACACCTTTTTCAAAGTTTTTATCTGTTCCAATCTTTTTGAATTTAGTAACATAGATATCTGAAACAACTTGAGATTTAATATATTTAGATAAAGCATTAATTACTGGTTGAAATGTAGAATCATTTGTTTCAAAATCCCAAATGGTTGTAATTTTATTGTCTTTAATAACAACAGCATTTCCAATGTTTTTAATAAAATTCCTACAACAACTACAATCATACTCTCTTCTATTTCTAAACATTTCATTTGTGCCTTTGGGAAAGCTATCGAGGTAAATTTTTGACCACATATACTCAGCATCAACTTCTACCTCGAATAAATGGGTAGCATCCTTAGAAATATTTTTGAAGTTTCCCTGCATTAAAGTTTTTAATTGTTTAAATTCCATTTTATTTACCCTCCAATATATTTTATTTTACAATTCAATGTAATTCGTGATTGAGATAAATTTGATTTGCTTAGTTATGTATGGCCACTTACCAACATTCAGTTTCACATCCTTTAGTTCTTAACTTATGTAATGTTTTTGATTTACCTTGTGTTTAGTATATATTATTTATCGATTTGTGTCAAGCTTTATTTTCATTTAATCGGGAAGAAATTATATAATTGTTCGCTTATTTAATTTATGACTAATTTCCCTTAGAAACATTGCATTAATAATAAGAACAAACACTAATGCATCCAATGGTTTATGATAATAAAATTCATTAATACATGCCATAATCAATGAACCATAATTAAAGAATATAGATATACATACTTGAACCATACTCTTTTCTCTATTCATCTTACCAACTCTCCCTTTCTTTAGGATGTTCCCAATCTAAGAATTCCTTCTCTGCTCTTTCTCTACAATCAGGACAGAAACCTCTACCCATTCCATCTGTACATAAATGAGCATTACCATCTTTTCCACAATACCAACAAAGATAGAAACTATTTTGTTTAGATGGATGCCAAGGACTTTCTATTGAACCCTTTTCTATGAAAAGATGTCCACATTCTTTTTCGAATTCTTCATCTGTCATATTTTCAATGTGATCTGCAACTAATTTAAGCTTTTCTTCTGTAGATAAGTTTAATTTCTCTTCGTCTGTCATATTTTTCACTCCCCTTATAATAGCTCAATATCATGATAAATCAATCTATGTTTCTCATCAATCCACCGATCCTCATGATAATGCCCAAAGTACCATTGCTTATACTTCAATTTATCTTCTAAGACTTCAAAATACTTGTTAATTGAAGTTAAATTCTTAACCCACAACCCTGCCATTAATTTCTCAAAAACACTTGTAGAACAATCGTGTGAGACAACATAATCTACATTAAAGTCATGCTTTTCTAAATTATCTAATCCATCTTCATATTCGGCATGTGATGGCATTTCTCTTTTCCACCATGATTTACCTTCAATTCTGTGTTGCTTGTCAATAGAATCAGCTCCACCAAATGTAAATATCTTTTTGCCATTGATATTAAAAACCTGACCTCTCATTAAATGAATAACGCTATCATTAATAAAATGTACTTTACCACCATTCCATATTGAAACTGGAAGAGAATCTAATATTGAGTGATTCGAGTGGTTTCCATCAACAAAAAGAGTAACATAACTTTTCTTATTTAACCAGTCTAGCCAATATTTTTCTTCTTTTGAATTATCCCATACTAAACCAAAATCACCTGTAATAATCATATAATCTTCTTTAGTTAATTCTTTTTGTATTGAAAAATTATCCATATTAAACCTTTTTACATTTCCATGTGTATCGCCAGTAATAAAAATCATTATATATCCTCCTATTCACAATCTATAAATTCATTTACATAATAAGGCACTAATTCACCATTCCATTGAATAGAGAATATTTCACCCATATTATCATATTCTATACAACAATCTTGACAATATTTATTCCCACCTATCACTGTACCAATATTATGACCACCGCAAACAGGACAATCATATTTTATATTTGGAATATAATTAATTTTCCTATCTCCTTCTGGAATTATTTTATAACTTGTAGATAATGAATGCTTATGTATAAAACTTCTGATTCCCTCTCCTGATGCCATTTGTGTATCACTCCTAAATAATTATTTATGTATTTATTGTAACATATACTAACCAACAAAGTCAAATAATTATTTACATACTTGCCAAAATTGATTCTTTAGTAACAAGATATTCAATGCTTGACACTTCGCTCCCGATTATAGCTACGCTCTCACCTTCACCATTGAATAAATTACAATGAAATATTTTAATTTCATAAGGATCTTTTGGCATAAGTTGATTTATTAATTCATTAAGATTTTGCTTGACTTCAGTTTTATATTCTTTACCGTTTTTCATACAAATTGTGTAAACATAATACATATTATAATCTCCTTTAAATATTTATTTTTAAATAATATAGAGTTAAATTAAATGTAATTATTAAAATTTAATGTAAATAATGACTAGGAAGTTAAGTATATTAAATATCAATCATAATCTAAAGGAGTGATATTTATAATATTATCCTGTGTACAATAATACAATTTGCCATTATAAATTACTTCATTTGTAAAAATAATGTCACACCTATAGTATGAATTATATTCTGATATTTCTTTATTAGACTTTTCCCAAATATATTTATTCACAAAATATTCTCCTATCTCTCCTCTTTATAAAATCTACCAACATAATAATATTTACTTTCATCCTCTATTTCATCTTTAAACCACAAATTGCCAGTAAACTCCTTGACTTGACCGCTACATGTCCATCCTTGTAATTCCATTTCTGAGATATGATTTAATCTTTCTTCTGCATTATCATAATGGAATGTTTTTGAGTGAGAAGATTTTAGTAATTTCATTTATTTGGTTCCTCCTATTTTCAACTGAGTATTTTATCAATTACAGTATTCAAAATCTGACACATCTAAATATCCATTAATCAGTATGTCTTTATAGTAAGTATTAGCGTTTTCTAATGTTTTCATATCAGTAGTATATATTCCATTAGAAGTAGTAAATAACAATAGTTTGCTATTTGGAGTATGTGTTACCTTTGTACATAAATATATTTTATCATTAAATTTAACTCTCACGATTGTTTCCTCCTAATTCCTATAATATCAAAGTTTGAAAGTATCACTCTTCAATTTTTTCTAAGCTATATGATAAAAATGCTTTTTTGGAAATAATAACATCTTTTTGTTTTATCCATTCTTCGGCTTCTATTTGAGAATCAAATGCTTCTGGCCTTATAAAAGATAGGGGAATTACAAATATACGATACTTGCCATTTGCATTATCTTTTACAATTTGATAATATTGTAAAAATTTATCTGTGCTTTTGTTAAATATCGCAAATGTATGACTATTACTTACATTATCAAAATATTCATTCTTAAAATCACTGAATGACTTCATAATAAAAACCTCCTAAATACTATTTACCTTCAAATCTTAGTTTTTGTTCTTATCATAATAATTATATATTAATTATGTATTAATGTCAAATCTAAATCCTTCTTCTTATCTACCCTATGTATACACTCCACTATATTTCTTTTCTCATCCACTGTCCATAATTCCCAGTGGAATTTCTTATTATCTTCATTTTGTTTCTTAGTTATTCTGTAGGGTGGTTTATCTTCAATAAATTCTTTATAACCCTCTGTAATCCACCATTTAATATGCTCCAAACTATCTTCATCAAAAAATTCTTGTGATCTAAACCATATTTCTGCATCGTCTTGATGTTTAAAACTATTACACATTTTACAAGCTGGTACTGCATTACTTAGATTATTAACTCCATTTGGATCATAATGATCTTTATGTAAAACTTGTTTATATATTTTTAAACTTTCTTCTTCTGATATTCCGCAATATACGCATCTATGATCAAAAATTATCAAGCAACATTCCCACTCGTTTTTAGTTATATCGTGTATTCTATGATTTTGACCATATTCTTTCACTTTTTCTGGATTTAATCTTACAAAACGTCTAAGGTCTTCTTGTCTTCTTTCTTTATGAGTTTGATGCCAATCCGCACTTTGTTTCTTTGCTTTTTCTTTATTCTTCTTACGCCAGTTTCTTTTATATTGGTCTGACCTTTCTTTATTATTATTTTGTATTATGGCTGATCTTTCAATAACACATTTTTTACATTCTGGTGAATATCCTAACTCTGGTTTCTTCTTGTTTCTCATATAATAATTATTTATATCTTCTACTAACCAATCTTGGCATTTACTGCACCTTCTTTCTATGATTCCATTATTAATTCTATGATTCATTATATATTGTTTATTATTTCTACTATTCCTACCCAAATTTTTATTTCTCCTTTATTATAATTTATTAATTAATTTTTCACCACTTCGAAACTAGATATTGAAGTGGTTTGATTTTATGGTTTCTTTAACATTATAGTAATTATAGTTGTAATTATAGAACTTACAATAGAAACAATAAATGGAATTGTGATAGATTTTATGATAAAATTCTTTTTATCTTCTTTTAAATCAAACAAATATGATCTTCCAGATTGAGTTATATGAAGTTTTGTGTCCAAACTAATAAAATTATCATGTAGTTTGTCTTTTTCTAACATATCAACATCAATATATTCTAATTCACGTAACTCAACAACATTATTTGAAATAGATATTGAAGGTGCATCTAAAATAATTCCAATATCATAGCAACTTAATGAGTAATTACGCTGATTATATAGTTTTAATATAGCAATGCTTCTTCCATCCATCGTTTCAATAATTCCTCCATTTAATTTACTTTTTGATGCCAATTACAAGAAAAATAACTCAGATTCCTCAAATAATCTACTTCCCATATTCTCATTAACCTTCTGAGTTCCTTTATCATAGAACTTTATCTGATAAGGAGATATCCCTTCTACTGCCTCAATAATTACTCCAACACCACCAATAAATCTTCCTTCGCCCTCAGATTCATCAAATTTAAATTCGATTTTACCAACTGTCACTTCGTCTCCAATTTTAAATTTTAACATCTTTAACACTCTCCTTCTTAACAACCTTAACTTTCTTCAAAACACTTTCCAGATACATAGCCACACATTCGATTTCCCTTTCTGATTTACCTTTACCTAGTTTTAATCCTTTCTGTACTGCCAAATTTACATCAGAAATACTTTTATTACTCCTATATTCCCATTGACCTTTAATCTTATCACTAAATTCTTCACTGGTTTTAGCATTACCTAGCATAATATGCTCTGCTATGTTTTTGAGAGTTATTGATGCCATTTGTTTTACCTCCTAAATCTCATTCATCTACCATATCATTTAGAATTACTTTTGTAACTCTACCAAAATCTTTAAAAAACTTATCATAACCTTTTAATTGTTCATCAGCTTCTTCTTGAGAATTTGCTTCTAAAACAAATTTAAAACCATCACCAATATCATACTCATATTTTTTCTTCATGTAAAATTCACTACTTTCTCACTTAGATTAAAACCACACCTTTATGGGATTACTTTTCAAAATAACAATATGGAGCGTAAGCAGTTCCAAAATATTCAATATTTAATTCTTGACATGTTTTAATTGCATCTTGCTTGGTAGATTCTATTTTAATAAATTCTAATTTAGTTTCATTTCCATTATCATCTCTTTTATAAATGTGAAACATTATTCTAATCTCCTCCTATATACACTATTTTTCTTCTGCGAATTTTACTCCTGAATAAATAGCTTCTTTAAATGAATCACACGATTCTGTATAAAACATTTCACCTAATGAAGTATCCATTACTTCTACCGTATAAGTTATTAAAGGAAATGCTCCATTTTTAACACCTTGTTCATTACCATTATCTATTTGATTAACAGCTATACAATCAAGAATTATACCTTTTTTGTTTAATTCTTGAATTCTATCAAATATATCCACTACTGTATAATCTCCTTACTTATCATTTATTGTACTACAAATTCTATTTGATTAACTATACAATTTTCAAAAGTAGAAGTTAAACAACCATCAGTTTCTTGTATCAAACATCTTGACAATGAATGAACTTTAGGACACCCATATTCACTATTCTCTAATGCTTTTATTAACCACTTCTTTTCACTCTCATTACATATAATTTTCATCTTTCTATCTCCCTTCTATAATCCTCAATAAACTTATCTACAGCTAAATCCTTATCCTTCGCCTCAATCATTACATCAAATTCTAATCCCTTATACTTCTTAAAGAAATCTTTACAATAATCAAAATCAATCATATCAGAATGGCTTCTGAACTCCTTAATACTCTTAGGTGAACTAAGATGTATCTTAGGTACATTACCAGCCCCACAAGTAGCAAATATAGCCTCTAAGTCCAATTCTGTACCATCATTATTACAAACATAATGGTGATAATCAAACACAACCCTCACACCAGTTTCCTTGTGTATTTCCATTATATCACTTATTGTATAACTTTTGTCATCATTTTCTAGCAAAATATGATTCCTTAAATCAACAGGTAAACAATTAAAAACATTAATAAATCTCTTCATAGCTTCCGGCTTATTCCCATAAACTCCACCAACATGAATAATGATATTAAAATCAGTAAGGCCCATAGCATTAAGAATGTCATAATGATACATCAAATCTTTGATAGAATTATTTACTACATCTTGTTTTGGACTGTTTATACAGCACATTTGAGATGGATGCATTGATAATAGCATATTATTATTTTTTGCTATATCACCAATCCTTTGCAAATCTGACTGCATCCAACTCATATAATCAATATCTTGCATAATCTTATGAGCAGCAAATGGAACTAAATCAGAGCTTAGTCTAAATAATTTAATTCCTTTAGATATACAATGTTGAATAGTACGCTCAGTTTCATTGATATTATGAGTAATTGCTTGTTTTAATCTGTATTCGCTAAATGAAGCTAATCTGAAGGTTTGATATTTTGTATTGCATTTTTTACTCATACAAGCGAATCCTACGTGTCTGATCATTATGTATTGCCTCCTATGCCTTTAATATAAATATTGTAACACACTAGAAAGAATATTACAATATTTATATTTGCATTATACTAAAGTCTACTCGCCTCTTGGATATTCCAATTTACATTCGTCACACCTTAACACCGAAAATCCATCCCTGCAAGTCCAAGGATCAGTGCCTTCATCCTCTATTAGCTTTTTGTCATACTTTAAGCAACGAGTATTGTTTTTATTTAAATGCTCACATCTTGTATCACTGTAAAATATATTTATAGACCATCCACAATGATTAAATCCTTCAATTTTTATTGGCATTATCTAAAACCTCTTTTCAATTTATTTTTTAAACCATTTAATATACTTCTTTTCTGCAAGGATATATTCATTATTACAATCTAATTCGTATCCATCGTAAACAACATTACATGAACTACAATAATAAATAGGAATCACTTTTCCATGTCTGCCATTTTTAGATTTAATACTATTATCTGTAAACTCTAAAGTATTATCACATTGACAATTCATATCTAACTTCCTCTCCTAAATCCCAGAAAAGAATAAATTTATCGGAATCTATCTCAATGGTTTATCATATCTGGCCTCATATTCTGCCCAACATTTAATAAAAGCATTTGGATTATCTTTTAATGATCTTTTATACTTCCTATATTTTTTCTTCAATACCTTCATTTCTTTCTCATAAACATCTGAATTCACATAATTCCAAATATCAAAATATAAAGTATCAAATTTAGTTCCTTTTGGAAATTCATAATCAAATACATCGCCTTGAATAATCTTTACCTTTTCATTTAAATGTAATTGTTTACCAACTAATTCAATTACTTCAGGATACTTTTCTAAAATAGTAATAGATTTTACTTCTTCTTTGTCTTGAATAGGCAATACTATTAACCCTATTCCTAATCCTGCTATAAAAACATCTCCATGAACGTCCATAACAAATCTAGCATTACTTCTTTTCTCCATAGATGTATTTGACATAATAACATCACATGGATTCTGAAGCTTAATATAATCACCTGTTGGAATACCATCCATCATAGCACGTAAATCACTATTACCAATAGTAAACTTCTTTAATTCAAATTTACCAACCTTACCTTCTTTTAAAATTTCATGCATTGATTGATACAATATGTACAACTCCTTCAATTTAAACTTAATTTTCGTGTGATATATATAATTTACCATTTTCATCATGTTCTACTTTAACTATATAATCAAAATCACTTTCCAATGGTGGTATCTCTGCTACAAATTCATACAAGACTGCTCTATTCAACTCCTTAGTCCATTTAACTGGCAATTGTTCCATTATATAATATCTTTCTCCATAAGTATCCGTTGTAACAACAAACATTTTTAATCATCTTCTTTCCATTAAAGTTCACGTTTGCTAGGATTTTAAAAATTCTTAAATATATAATCCATAGCCTCTTTTTCTGAATTAAATTTCTCATTTAGGATCGTATAGATACTTCCTATATGAAGTCCTATTATATATTTATCTAATACATTAGTATAACTAATATCTGCCAATACATTTAAGTTCCCCAATGGAATATTTCTAGACATTTATTACACCACCTTTTGCACTTAATATAACACATTAGGTTTTAACCTTTTAGACCCTGTAGTATAAAATTCAAAGTCTTTGCCATTACATTTATTACACGGACAAATAACATTACTATATAGATTTAGTAAACGATCATTGTGTTTAGAGCATGTAAAAATAACTTTTATTCCACTCTTATACATGATATCATCTTTACCACTATAGATATCTGCATCTTCATCCTTTAAATATTCACACTCAGTACAATAAACTTTTTGTTCCATAAAATGAATCCTCCTCTCTCAACTTAACTTAACTTAAAATACGTCATTTAACGTGTCCTGTCATAAGCAAAATATCCACTAACCATCTTTTTAAGTTTATTTACAATATTAAATGACTATATAATCAGTATATCCTTCTAAATCTTCCCGATCAATAAGATTTTCCTTGAAGTCTGCATAGCTATTGAATTTCATTAATGAATGTTCTCTGTCTTCAATTTTACTATATCCTACTAATTGGTGTCTCTTTTCCATATGTGTCCCACCTCTCAATTTTAAAATAATTCCCCTAAGTTCATTTCCTTGGGGAAGGAGCGTCTTCATCCAATCCTGATTGCACAATTGGATGTTTGCCATAACACTTCAACTGTCTTGTGTTGACTAGGCACAAGATTAGCTCACCTTTCGCATCTCAGCACAGGTGATTTGGGCAAATTAAAGTTAGATAAATAATCTAACAAACATCAACATATTCAAAACACAATCTTAAAACAGCATCATAACTTTCCTGCTGTACTGCTCTATCCGAAAACTCAACTGCTTTATCTCTTAATCCTGCATTTCTTAATGTTTTGGATACAGTTCCAATTATGTTAAATACATTACCATTTATACCAGCTAATTTACATTCAGGTTTAAGATTCTCTGACATAATTAATTCCACCTCTCAATATTTTAAGGGAGGAGTATTTAATTCAAGATACTCCATAATGCCTTTTAGCAATCTCAAACATAATGTAATTGCTAGTAGAATCACATCCTAAGTCCCAAGAAATTACGCCAATCTCTTTTGCAATATCACTTCTGACTTTTCTTGTTAAAGTATCTATTGACATAATTCCCTTTTGCCTATAATCAGCTATTTCATCAAAACAAATTTTTAATTCGTCGTCTGTTAGATTTTTGATTGTGTTTAACTCCATAATCTAATATCCTCCTCAAATTTCTTCTTACCCATATCATACCATATACCCAACTATTACGTCAATAGTTTATAAATATTTATTTTACAATTTAATACCGCCATCTAATTTCTTTCTCATGCACTCTAAACAATAATCTTCCTTATTTACATCCGGTTCAGCACTTGAAGAGGATTCATCATAATCTCTAATCTTTCTACCACAATTATTACAATACTCATTCCATTTCCACCAGAAACCTACTTTTTTAATATCTGTTTTCAATTACTCATTCTCCTTCCCCAATAATTCTAATAATTTTATGACCATATTTTCTACAATGCTCAATTGCATCATCTCTTATATCAAAAGCATCAATCCAAACATCTGTATCATACATTTGAATTGCCCACAACCATTTTCCCGTTTCATTTGTATAAATAATTTCTACTTGCATTATTTTCACCCCATAACTTATTATACTTTAATGTGGAATAATTTTCTAGTACTATGACACAACGAACTTGTTGACTTATTGATTTATTTTCTAACAAAAGTATCACATTCTTTAGGAATAACAAAAGCATTAAAATTATATCCCATTCCATTTAGTGGTTGGCTTTTAATAGCTACAGATATACTATTGTTTGCAAAACCTAATGGGATAGCATCGTCTCCATGATATTCGGCATTTAGATTGTCTAAATATTTGCCTACAACTCCTTTACATTTACAATATTTTTCTTCATAGTCAAGGTTAAAAACATCTCCACAATTTTTATACATTAATAATTTCATAATCATCATACAAATCCTTTCTAATTATATTATAATTTATTTATATAGGATATTAATAACCCTCTAATAACACAAAACGATCTTTTTCTAAAATAAAATCTTTCTGTGTTTGGTCATAAAGTTTCCCTGCTTTTAAATCTTTAGGATATTCTATCTGACATTCCTGAAAAGCCTTTTCTCCAAATTTGCAATAATAAATATATTGTTTAACCTCTACTTGATTATTGCAATTCTCACAATTTCGTCTAATTCCACACCCTGCCATTATAAATTCCTCCTCTTATGAATTCACCGATTTATTTCTGCAAAACTAATAATTTATTCAACAATTCAATAGCGTTCCTTAGTACCTTTAATTTTTCTTGGTTAATGTCCATATGGGTCATTGAACATCCTCCTGCACCCATATAATCTTTTCTCAGTTTAATTAAACTGTTAATAGTTCCTTGAATTGATAATTCGTTTTCTTTCATTTGTCAATCTCCTTCATGCTACTATATACTCATATATGCTCCACTTTCCCAATCTTAAATAAAGATAAAATGCGTTTTTTCTGGGGCTACTTATTATCTTTGATTAATTCTTTTCTAAGCCACTCCTCGTATTCCTCACCGTCAATAAAATGAGGAGGGAGTTTACAATCTGTTTCTTCTACCTCTTTTAATAATTCTTCAAGATTTAATAATGCCATTTACTTATCCTCCATATTCCTAATCAATATTTCCTTCTTAATATCTTCAAAATCCATAGGAGTATAATCAATACATTCAACGCTAACATTAAAATATTGCTTACTCTCATATTTTAAATGATGAATATGTCCATGTATATTTGCGTAAGGCATTGCTTCAGTTAAATAAATAGGCTCATGTGATAGAATATAAAACTCACCAACAATGATAGGATATTTACTTACTTCTTGAAATCCGCATCCCTTCCACCAAGTTACTGACTTTGATCTATCATGATTTCCTAAGATTAAAGTTTTAATTCCATTTAATTGTTGCACAATCTCAGTTGTGACTTCTTTATTTTTAAAACATACATCTCCTAAACAGAAAACTTCGTCATCTCTCTTAACAACTTTACTCCAGTTTTTAATAATTGTCTTAGTCATTTGTTCAGCATTTTCAAATGGTCTATTCTCATACTTAATAATTTTTTGATGATGGAAATGAGGATCTGAAATCATAAAGATTTTGTTTTTATGGTCACTCATATATACTCTCCTTTTTAATTGCAAGTGGAAACTTTATTTATAAGACATACCTATAATTCCCACTCAAATTCCTCTTCTAATTCTGCTTTATTAACTTCAATCCATTTTTGTATATCTTTTTTCTTGTCACCTATATGTATATATTCTATCATATTTCTGTACTCATCAACAATCCACAATTGCCAATGAAAACTCTTCTTATCGTCATTTTGCTTTCTAATAATTCTGTAAGGCGGCTTATCCTCTATATAGTCTTTATACTCTTCGTTGATCCACCAAAGTATTTTTATATATCTGTCAATAGAAAAGAATTTTTGTTTAAAATACCATTCTTCAATTGAGTACTGACGCTTACTACTATTACAATGTTGACAAGCAGGAACCGCGTTTCTCAAATCATTATATCCTTCATCATCCACATGTTCTTTGTGAAAGTTCATAATTATGTATTTGCCATTTCTGTAAAATGTGTGTTTTTCAATTGGTAATCCGCAATAAGCACAAGTATTGCCGAACACTCTTAAACATGATCTCCATTCTGCTTCTGTGATATCATGCACTCTATGTAACTTAGAGTATTCTCTGCACTTTTCAGGATGGTTTTGTCTCCATTTCTTTTTCTTTTCTTTATATTGTTCCGGTTTATTACTTACGTTAATTTTATCACGTTCTTTAAATTTTTCGGGATCTTTTAAATAAATTTGCTTGTTGTAATCTCTATAATAATCATCATATTTATCGCTTCTGTTTTTATTGGTTCTTTTTATAGTACATTCTTTGCACTCTGGCAAAAATCCTAATTCTGGGTTTGATTTATTCTTTAGATAAAAATTTTCTACATTTTCTTGTTGCCATTCTTCGCAAGAGGTACACCTCCTTTCTACAATATTATTTTCTATTCTATGATATTTTTCCCATAATAATTGATGGTATTCACTTCTTGTCAAATTTAATCTTCCTTTCTATTTTATTTATTGAACATAAACTAAAGCATTCATCAATCTTTCTCTTGCTTTGCCATACTTCTCCACACGCTCATGGTCCTTACCTGTAGGTTTCTTAATCCTAGACATATCCATATTGTCTTCTAAGTCTGCTAACTTAATTTGTATAGCAAATTCATCCTTACTTATACGGTTAATATATTCATCATAATTTTCATCTTTACGTCTAGTTAAAGTCAAAATGTGATTAGTTAATTCATAATCAAATCCTTGTTTTAATAAATAAAAACTAGTAATATCCGTATCCTCTATTACATCATGCAATACAGCCACAATTCTTTGCTTCTCGTCTTTAAGTTTCATCATAACCCTTAAAGGATGTAAAATATATGGTTCTCCACCTTTATCTAATTGTCCTTCATGGGCCAATGATGCTATTGAAATTGCTTGTTCTAAATTCATTATAATCATCCCTCTCTCTAACATTTAACACTCTTATCCAATTCTTCACCACAAAACTCTCTAATAAATTCCTCAATAGTCATGTTGCCATTCACAGCACTAACCTTAGTATTATCCTCTCTAAGTTTCACAATGGCACTTTCTAGCCAACTGACATGATAAATCATATAATCACCTTACTCACCATTTTCAACCTCTAAAATCGTTAAATTTAACAAATGAATTAATTGTCTGAGAAATTTTCGTTCATAATAATTCCCATCAGTTTTGTCTCTTGTTAAAAAGAATAATTCCTCAACATAAATATTAAAATATTCCATTGCTTTCTTAGCAGAAAATAAATCATATGCTTTTGATTCATCATTATTGTATTGCTTTAGATTATTTGAGAATCGTAATTCTAGATAATTTTTTGTAAAATCTAAAAGTGGTTTATTAAGTGATGGGATTCCTGATTCTAGATCAAGATTATCATCTGATAGGGTATTTAGTAATATTTCTTTATAATTTTTCATAATTACCTCCTTATAATTTCCTTAACACCACTACACCTTCATTATCAACTCTATCATACTCATAAGTACCAATAATATCACCAAAATTCTTAATAAGAGCAATTGAAGCAAATGTTCTTCCAAAACTTCTTTCATTGATGATAGACAATTTCAAACCATTGTCTGATTTTTTAATGTATAGAAATTGTCCATCATCTGAAAATCCTATAATTGCCCTATCTGATTCATTGTATCCTAATTTACTTACAATTCCTGGAGAAACATTAGATACTCTTTTATGAATATTGATATAATTAGCATTACGTGTGTTTTGCCATTCTATGCTTCTTTTCATGATTACTCCTAGTCTTTTGATTAAGTTTATATTCAAATCAAAGTATAGTCAAGAATAATCTGTTAATCACCTAACAACAAACTCCATGCTTCTTTAAATGCATTATGTTGTCCTCTAGTAAAATCTTCCCAATGATTGTTTTCTCCATGTAATTGTCTTATTTCTTCAATATCTTGATCAAAACCGTTAATACGTCCCTCTAGGATATAGAAAAACCAAGGAATTCTATTTGTGATTCGTTTTAACACTTCTTCAGTTAGTTCTGGTTCTTCCATTTATAAAAACTTCTTTCAATGTATGATTTTAAAGCATAATTAATCTTCAAATGGATTCCAAGGTTCAGAATCATGTTCTTCTTCTTGCTCTACATGATTTGAATATTGATCTATCAAATATTTACAACCATAACAACTCATCGCGTCACATTCATTATGAGTAACATGTATTGTAAGTTTTTTATGGAAAAGGCATTTCATATTAATCAATTTCATTTATTTTCTCTCCTTTACTCATTACCATATGACTCATAATTTTTAGCAGCTATCTTCTAATATTCCATATACTAGCTTTGCCATTGAACCATCAACACAATGTTCTACATAACATTTTTCCATAACTTTAAACATTTTTACTCTCCTTTCATACCTTTAAAAACATCATTTGATTTGATCTTTTTTACTATTTTCATAAAATTTCCTTACTGCATCTTCTTTTAATTCATTCCTCCATCCTTCACAGTTTTCATATTCACAATTACAAGGAAAGACTTCATAATATTCATGAAATTCTTCAAGAGTACATTCATTAGATTCCATGCATTTGCTGATAAATTCTGCCTCACTGATTTTCATATTATATTCAATCCCTTTCTTTTTTAATTCCATCCAACCACTTACCTGATCTACTTTCTCTAACAGACAAAACGCATTTGCATTTTCTTAATTTACTAACGTTTTTTGAATCCATAATAATACTACAAACATTAATTAATTTTGATGAATAATTTACTGTTCCAAAATCAAGTAATGTTAAAATTGTTTCATCACTATCGTCTACTACTTTTACTATATATATTTCTTATCCATTTCATTCACCTCATTTTATAAATACTTGGAAAGTGCCATTTTATTCAGTTTTATCTTCATTCTTTCTATGCCAACTCAAAAATGTGGTGCAACACCCTACATCCACAGTATCATCACAAATATATTTAGAGCCAAATTTAAAATATGGCTGTTCCTTTGTGTCTATTTCTTGACCACATACAACACATAATTTCTTCATTTACTTTTGCACTCCTTTTATTTAAATATATTTCTTCGTATTAAATAACACTGCATTTATTTTCTTCGCATGAATGACATAGTAATTCTTCACATATTCCTTCTTTTTCTCTTAAAAAATCATTCCTATCAATTTCTTGAATAATTTCCGATATTTCTTCTCTTTGAATTTCTACAACGTCATATGAGAGATAATTCTTTTCTCCGCTTTTCATTATTACTTCAAAATATCTCATTTTACACTTTCCTTTCAATTGATTTTATAGTTTAAAAGCAACATTTTATTCACTATCGTCAAATTTAAAATGATCTCTTATTCTCGTAGATAATGGTCGTGGGTAGTCTAATTTATTATCTAAAACTTCTAGATTATATACGCCAACATTTGTATATATTTGCAATAATAATTCCTCTGCTTCTTTCAGATACTCTATTTCTTCAATCAGTTCGTTTAGTTTAAATTTGTTTAAATCCATATTATTCTTCTCCTTCTAACCATTCATCATCAAACTCTCTACCACAAATTACACATAACCATTGATTTAAACCCTGTTCGAATAAACTCATTTCTCCGCAGTGAGGACACTCTCTATCTCCGTTCATTTAATTTATCACCTACCTTTAAAAATATAATTTCTTGGGATTATTCTAGTTCCAAAGTTGTTTCCTCATATTTATTATCAAGAGTTATATCAACAATCTTTTTACCTATCAAATCACTAACCTGAACTTCACTCCAATCTAAGACGTTTAATATAACCATTCTGTCATTTTCGCCATCTTTTAGGATTTTTACTTTCATTTACTTCACTCCTTTGATTTACTTCTTAATACTATTATACACCACTCAATAGGTAAATATCAAGTAGTGTATAATAATTATTTTTATGTTTATATGTATTACAAATTAATTAATCTACTCAAACTTAAATCATATATCTCTTTATCAAATTCAAATCCTATGTATTGCCTACCACAGCACTTAGAAGCTATCTCTGTTGACCTCGCACCAGCAAATGGATCTAATATTACTTCGCCTTCAACAGTGGACTTCTTGATCAAAAACTGTAATAAATCTATTGGTTTTTGATGACTATGTATTTGCTCCTTACCCGATACTCTATTATAATTCAATATATCTGTATGTCTTTTTCGACCATCAATTTCATTTAGTTCTTTTCTACCTTTTTGACCAAACAAAATTACTTCATATTGCCCTGCATATGCACCAGTTAAATCACCCATCGACCAATTATTTTTAACCCATATTAAAGCATTTTTAACATTATAATATTTCCTTAACAACACTAAATGCTCAGGTACTTTATCCCAACGAGTAAACCAATAAATATGTGCATTGTCTTTCAATACCTTATATGATAAATCAATTATATTTTCTAGAAAGTCATTATTGTCTTTATCATTAAGAATGCCTTTTTGTGTTGTTAACGTATTTTTCTTTCTATGATTTGTGCTAAAGTTTATTCCATAAGGAGGATCAGTTACAATACAATTTGCTACAATTCCTTCTTTATACATTTGCTCTAGTCCTTTGGTGCAATCCATATTATACGTTTTATTTAGTTGTAGACTCTCTCTCTCTCTGGCAAAATTATTACTTTTTCTTCCATATAATCAACCTCTTTCTATATTTTATTTATTGATACTTAACTATTTTATATATTAAGATTCCATTTATTGTAATACTTATGATTTATTATAAGCATTCACCTCTTTTTAATAATTTCTAAAATTAAGAATTGGGTTACATAATGGTTTCATGGTTCTTAAAGTACGAGGAAATATGGATTTGAAAGGAGTTAAAACTCTAATACCCAAAATCCCATTTTAACTAACTGCAATTCAATTTTATATCGTCTAGGACGCGATTCATCAGAAAATACATTGTAATCTCTATCATCTGGATCTTCTAACCATATAATGTCCTCATCATAAGATTTAACAATTCCATTAAAATCATATTCCCAATATTTATAATCGTCACTGATTGCACATTGATATTTTGCATGTATTTTTGTTCCTATTTTAAAAACTTCAGGATCAAAGATGGTTTTAGTGATTACCTTTTCTATAAACATATTATTTATCTCCTTCCAATAATTCTATATTTTCATATTTATTTCCAACAACTTGAATATTCATCAATTCATCTAATTTAACATACCTTGTACGTATTCCTGCTGGAACGTATCTCTTCAATGATATTGCATAAAAAGCACAATCAATAAATTCGACTACATAATAATCACCTTGCCATCCAATTTCCTCAACAATATCACCTTCATACACTTCATTTTTATTATTGCTTTGATCTTTTAATCCTGAAAATTGCATAATATCGATAATCTCATACCCATGTGGCCTTTGTACTGTTCCATTAACCATAATATTTGTAATCATAGCTTTTTCTTTTACATATCTATCGACTATAAATTGAGAATCCCATTCCATTAACAATTCATTTCTATAATCTTCTTTTTTATCATACCACTCGCTCCATTCTTGTGAATGTTTTGAGGGTTCAGTTTTTGAAAATACTTCTTCAGATTTATTCCATGCATAATTCCATCGATTATCTATTGTGTGTTCAGCCCATGCTCTGAATTTAACATCTCTCATTAATAATCTCTCCCTTATTATTTATTTTATACCAAATAAAACCAGACATTCATTTGATAGAATATTGGTATCGTACAAATTACTATACAATACCAATACAAATTACCCTAACTTACCCTAAACTCAAAACCATCCCATTCCAACCCATCAATATCCTTACTCATCACTCTTTCAAATGGAACATCATATTTCTTAATCAAATGTGTCTTTATATCTCCAATATTATCAAATATCTCAGTTTCTATAATTCGATCTTCGCCATAATCCATATACTCCTTTACAGTCAAAGTCATGCCACTTAATTTAATTCCTAGAACATTGATAATTTCCTTAACGGCCTCATCCATAGACCATTTTTTCAAAGCGATATCAAAATCCTTATTCTTTTTCAATTCTTCAACATCGCGCTCGTCTAACAATTTTATACATTCTAAAGCTACATCAAATAATCCACAATCTACTAAACCAACTATTAATTTTACTTGATAATAATCTCCTTCCTTAAAATATTTAATATATTTATTGTCAAGTAGATATCTAATATTTTCTTTTGTCGATTCACCAGTATCATTTTTCTTAAATTTACCTCTAAATGCCATATTATAATCATTGCTTAATAATATATCTGCCAATGATATTTCTAAATCTTTAAATACATTATTAATATATTGAAAATAAGCAAATAACTTTTCTCTATGTTCTGCATTTGTATAAGATAATTTGTCAAACATTATGGCAGAAAACTCAGGTAGTAATTTATCTTTGTGTATTTGTTGAATAATTTCACTTTTGTCTTTAAACTTTTTGACCACATCAAACTCTGAAACTTCAAATCTTTTTTGTGAATCATAACTTTTTGAAATTTCATTAGAAGCAAGAGGTTTGATTTTATAGATTAGATGGTTATCATATTTATCTAAATATCCTACAAAGAATGAATCAAAAATTGTGCTTAGTTCAATTTTTCGATTATGTATGTTACAGTAACCGGTATCCAATTGTTTAATAGTTTCTTGCTGTGCGAGAAGTTTTCCTTTTTTATTTTTTGATTCTTCAGCAGATAATTTTTTACCTTTTGACGGTTTGAAATTATCCTCTTGATATTTTACTATTACTAAATAGCAATATTCCTCTGGTACTTTTACATTGTTTTTCTCTAGTGGTAATGAATAAAATGCCATAATTTTTATCTCTCCTCTTTTATTTTTGTATAATTTACTTTCCGAACATGCCTTTTATGAGTATTGCATTGGTGCAAACAAAATAGGAACACCATTTTCATCAAACCAAAAACATCCATCTTCATTTTTAACAATAGAAACATTATATTTGTTTAGTAATAATTTAAGTTCTTCAGTAAAAGCAATATTATTCATAGTTTATTTCTCCTCCTTATCAATAATCATAACCTTAATAACTCTACTGTCTTCCTTATAACAACCATATTTAAACACATCCTTAACTTTAACGCTCTCAACTACTAAACTCTCATCTGCTCTTAAAATCTCTTCTATTTCATTAAATATAACCTTAGAAGTTTTCTTTGAAAAATGCAATAGAGTATAATACTCACTTATTGAAACTATATTTAAGCCATCATTGTCTGAACCTACAAAAGAATCAGTAATATAAATATGATCTTCACATAATAATTCTTTGTAAATATCATTCTTTAACTTCTTATATGCTTTCTTGACTTTTCTTTTGGACTGTAATTCAGAACCATCATATTTATGTTTATAGATATATCTTAGTGGATAGAGAATCATATCGAATATTTTGATTATGATTTTATCGAGTATATTTTTAATATTTTGTTTTCTTGTGTAATTTGATATGTTTTTGCTCATTTATTTATCCATCTCCTTTAATTCTTCTAATGCCAACTTAACTAATCTTTTGGCCTCTAGCCATTCCGGTTCTGGAAAATCTCCTGTTGCATCTTCCAGATCAAATAGAAAATTAACTTGGTGTAGTGCATCTATGATTAATGTAGAATTATTCATTGTTTAATCACTTCCCTTCTCAATCTCTGCAACCTTAAATCCTAATCCCTCTGCTTCATCAAAATCAAAACCTTCATCAGTGTGCATAATATACACTCTATCTCGATATTCCATTGGAATAAGTTCACATAATTTTCTCAATGACAAATGAACATTTCCATCATAATCAGCTTTACAAGTATCTTGATACAAATAATGAAGTTCGCCACATTCCAATCCGTATAAAATAGATTTAGGAATAGAATTGCTATCACCACTATAATAAGAACTCTTCCTTGTATTTAGATTGAGAATTAATATTCCGAAAGAAGTTATTTCCTTGACATGTTTAGTTGGTATAAATAGCATTTGAAGATTTAATTTATTTATTTCTGCATATTGATTCACAACACAATTATCAAATTCACAATGATCTTCTGTAACTCCCATAATCTCAAGCAATTCAATAAAATCAGAATTAGCAGCATGGAATGTTGGTTTAATATTCTTGATGAAATGACAATAAAATATGAAACTCCCTAGACTACCTATATGATCTGGATGACAATGAGTTACTGCAATATGTACTTCATTTACATCTGATAATAGATTTAGTTTTAAGATTCTATTAAAAGTTAATTCACCGCAATCAATGAGTAATAATGTATTATTTTCTTTTATATATGCTGAAGTATTTCCTAATTTAGTATTGAATGCTGAACCTGTACCTATGAATTTTAGCATGGTTTTTTGTCTCCTCCTTAAAATATTAAATTCCATAATGACATAAATGTTCTCTTCCATTTTCCTGCTTTAAGCTCATATCCATCAACATAAATTTCCCATTGATAATTGAAGTTGAATTACCCTTCATTCCTTTCTTATAAGGAACAAAAATATCGTCTATAAATACACCTTTTGAAGTAGTATTTATTGTTTTATTATTGTATGTAATCTTATTCATTGTCTTAATTCCTCCAAACTCTTTCTCAATAATTCTAATTCCTTCTCTGCACCTTCAATTTCCCATGTTGCTAACATGTCTGATAATGCTTTAATATAACTCACTACGCCTTCAATATTAACAATATTAATAATTACACCATCATTTGAAGGTTTGCCATTTTCTAAGAAACTATTGCAAAAACATATTCCTTTTGATTCTGTTTCATCTTTATGAACAACTTGACTGACTTGAGTATTATTTTCACCTAAAGTTATTATGCGGATTCCGTTTGGTAATTGTGTGATCATTTTTGTTTTATCTCCTTTATTTTAATATTTCACTCAATGGAACATATTCAAAATCTTCATTACTTGAAAGAAAAAGCATAAATTTATCAAACTTATCATTATCACATCTTTTAATATCTTTTTCTAAGGAAGAATTCATTATCTTACTCATACCAACGATATAATCCATACGATTCTTATAACCTAATTTATTATATACTTCATCCATATTCATTAATCTCACCTCCCACGTATATTGTAGGGAATTATTTGGGACGGAGTTACCGCCCCTGACTATCACTTAACTAAATAAATCATCATCTTCGTTGTCATTTTCCATTCTTTCTATTTCTCTTAATACATCATCTGGAATTTGAGCACGATTTAATTGTTCTATCTCATGCATTGCTTGAATATCATCTTCTGTCATTTCGTATTCATAATTATCATCATCTTCAAACCAATCATCAAATGGTTCTGGCTTTTCCTCTGTTACTTCCTCTATATCTTTTGACCAAATCCCTTATGTTTTTGTGGTTTTAGATCGGCAAAATATATTATATCATCGTTCGTTAATTGAGCTTTCTTTTTATTATTAACGCAATGTACAAATTTATCATGCTCTTCTTTATCATAATTCATCATTATCCATTTATAATACTTAAAATCAACACCAAACTCCTTACCAGTGTCAAGTAATCCTAATGACTCCTCTAATTCATAATATTTATCTGCTTTATTTTCACTACCAAAACTACTATAAATATCAGAAAGTAATGTATCAGGATTTGAATCTAGCAATGCTTGAATACCATGTTGCTCTTCATTGGCAGTAATAGAAAATATAATCTGATTCTTTCTAATAATATCCTCTGCTGTAGCAGTGCCTTTCTTCTCTTTCTTAATAATAGACCCAAGCTCACCATTTAACACTTTATTATTATTTTTATAATCCTTTTTTCCTGTAAACACTTTGTCAGAATTTCTTTCCATATTCTTAAAGAATTTTATTCCTTCTTTTAAATGATGCTGTGTATTTTCTTCATCAGTAAATAAAGCATAAAAATTAACACTTTCTCTTACTATTTTATTAGGATCTGTCTTATAGTACCAAGTTCCTGCTGACTTATATCTTATCATATCTAAAGCAACTAGAATCTTATTATATTTGTCAATTGTATCATCTGTAAGACCTAAATCTTTATTAATTCTTTCAAATGTTGGATATGATACTTCTGCCCTACCTCCTGACTTAACTAATTCATCACCTTTTTTACGTTTATGTATTCTACATTTCAAGTAACAATAATATAATAAAAGTCTTAAATGATTTATTTTCTCTTCATCATATCCATATATTTTATCTTTCTCTTTTGCATCTAATAAAACAAATTGTTCGGTCAAATCTATCATTAAAGAACACATAATTAAATCTTTTAGTTTATAATTTTCTATCAGTGGGCTATATGTTAAATTTTCATTGTCTGATAGAATTTGTATTATTGATTGTCTTTGCAACATATGTAATATCTTTTTAAATTGAGATGCCGATTCTTTTTCTCCAGTTCTTATTTTAAATCTACATTGTTTTATCATGTTTTCAATTGTAAATCTAATTATACCTCTTCTATCAGTTCCCATATATAGATAATCTAAAATGCATAATGCTTTTTCATTAAAGTCTGATTTTTCTAAAATACTTTTCTCTCCTTCATCTTTAGTATAGAAAAGCTTATTTGGAATCTTGGAAAATTCTCTATCTTGTTCTTTGTTTATTTGTTTAATGTTAATTCACTGTCCTTTGCTAAATTTTAATCCATAAATAAGGTAAAATTTTACCCGTACTAAATCTGGTACGCCTAATCTAAGGTATCCCTAACTTTACCCGTGTTAAATCCAGTACGCCTAATAAGGTGTAATAAGAGTAACTAATTCTTAATAAGAGAGAATAATGTTCTCCTACTCGCTAAACACGATTAGAAAATGTTTTGTTAAATTTATTTCTTTTATTGTTTTGTTCATATAATTTTACTTCTTGCTCAATTAAATCATTGTAGTAAAAATAATAAACATTTAGATTGGGGAATTTTTTATTTGGTGCTGTATTATGTAATTCATAACCTTTATTCATTAATATTTGAGCTAGTTGTAAAGACATTATACAATAATCTTTTTTAGTTTGTTGTATATTTGTTTGTTTAGAAATCATAATTGTTTAATCATCCTTTCATAATTGTTAAAATTTAATTTATACCTAAGTAAATCCATACACAACATATTTCTTGCTTATGCTTCTCACCTCCTCTCAAAATCTACAAATCTTAATAATTACTCAACTTCAATCAAAGGACATATATCTAATTTACCTTCAAATCCTGCGTCAATTTCACTATAATCATCATGAAGTAAAAGACAATCACCGCAATTATCACTTTCAATAAAACTATAAAAAGGACATAGAGAACATTTAGGTGGCATAGGCCAATCGACTAATAACATATACAATCTCTCCTTTTGTATTTTATTTTATATTACTTCTCCCTCATTCTAACCCTATCAATTGCTCTATATCTTTTCTTACCAATATTTTTACCACTATATCTTTCTTTAACTTTTTCATATTCTCTTTTGAATTCAGGATCTTTACATTTTTCTTCAGTAATTGTATTGATATCAACTTTTACAAAACACATAATTGCATTATCACCTCCTTTTACTTATTCCTCTGGTGTGAACATTCCACAAATACATGGAAATCCAGTTTCCTCATTATAATTATCAGGATTGTTTTCTTCTGGATGTTTACACTCGATATCTAAAATATTGCAGTAACCATTAATTATATTTGCACAAGTCATTATTTATTCAACTCCTCTCACCTATATTTCTTCTACACTTCATTATAACATACAACCTAACACTATGTCAACATATATTTATTTTATAATTTAATTAATTCAAGAAGGGAGAATAAACTCCCTAATTATTACCGATCATCTTCTATGTAATTATCACCATACATATTAACTTCACCTCCTTAAATTAATCCAAACACATCAAGGTTCCCACACAAACGGCACATAATCATCCTCCACCAATGTAGGCCAAACATCATCACCATCTTGAACCTTATCTTGTAGAAAATCACAAATTAATTTACCATAATAACTATTAAGATTTTCAGCTATAACATATTCACTAAAATTATCTTGAGCATAATTGCTTGTTGCTACAATTTTCATATTGTTTCCTCCTTTATTATTAATCTTTTGCCTCTTGTAATAATTCATCAATATTTTCTTTTAAATAATTAGAAACTTTAATATATCCTTCAGTAACATTTTTCTCATCAAATCCTCTAAATTTTACTCTTGCAGGATATATCTCATCATTGTCTGGATTCCATACTATTGCCCAACCAAATAGGTGTAAAGTAGAATTAATAAACCATAGAAGTCCTGAATCTCTAAATTCTTTTCCTGTTTTTCGTGTTAGCATATATATATATCTCCTTCCTATTCCTATTTTATTTTTCTGGCATTTGATAAATTGTATGCCTATTATTTTTACAACCAGAATTATTTTCTCCTGATCGTGAATAATGTTCATCATAAGCAATCCACCATTGAATATCATCTAACACTGCCATTACTCTATCTTTTGTATTATATTGACCTAAAACATATGAATCATTTGTATTATTTGAATCACCCCATACTGTATCAGAATCACCACTAATTCCTTGATAATTTCTTAAACTGTTTTTGTCTTGACTTCTAATCCACATAATTATTTCACTCTCCTTTCTTTAAATCTCATCTGGATTCATAACAATAATCTCTTTGCCTTGTTTCTTGGCATAGTTCACACAATTAGCAGTACCACCCTTGCTACCATTCCATACAGCAATAACAATATCTGAATTATTAACCATATAACGATTTCTAATTTGCATCTTGGCAGGATGATATTCACCTACAGGTACACCTTTGAATTCATATCCTTCAATTGAATCAACAAATGTTACTATATCTGCATGTTGCTTTTGTAATTCATACCTATCCACATCACGTTCAAACCATTTACTTGCTTGTTTTTCAAAAGGAATAGCTAATTCTAATTTAATTGTGAAAATGCCATGTTTTACAATAGTTTGTTTTAATTCCTCACAAATAGAGAACACTACTTGATCAATTCCGATTGCTCCTCCAAAAATGAATTTAAAGTCTTTTTCATCTAAATCTTTAGATGTAGTGTTAATTAAATCGACTATTAAATTCCACAATTTTCCTCTAAGTTTTTGATTATCTAATGAGTCCCAATTATAACCGCCTTTGAGTTTGTCTGGTCTATGACCTGTAAAACATATTGTTTTCATTATATTTTTCACTCTCCCTTTAATATTATATTTGTGAATCTTTGTAACTGGCAAGTATCAACCCACAATCTATAAACATCTTCAGTCATGCCTAAGAATTCATAAATTGTTTCTTCACTGTCACTATTATGCCATTGTACAAAATAATCGTCAATGTCATTAAGAGTTAATTTATTGGCTAGATATAATTGATAAAATTTCATATAAAATTCACCTCTTTATTATAATATAATCAAACTATTTTGTTTGAGTTAACATATAAATTAGACATTCTCGTTCACTTATTAACTCAATCCCATCTACTTCTTTAGGTAAATATGGAGAACATTGAAAGTTTTCTATTTCATATAGTATATCATCTACTATCATTGGCTTTACGTGTTTATTGATATAATCCTCTATATCTGCATCTTCTTCTAATAAGTCTTTTACATAATCCCTTGCAAATTTATCAATTGGTTTTATCACTTCCATTATTTTATATAATACACAGGGAGACTCTAAGAACCAATCCTCTCCTTTAAAATTATGTTTGGAAAACAAAGTTGCCTCTGTTTTATTGTTGTAAGTTACTAAAGCATATGTTCCAAAATCCATATTATTTTTTAACAAAAATTCTTTAACATTAATCACAATTATCGCTCCTTAAAATTTTTAATTTTGTTTTAGCATCCAATATAATGAAGCGACTTCACCTTGAAAATAATGTAGCGCATTCTTTTTATCTTCTTGATTTAAATATGAGTAAGGAGTATTTTCCGAATCAACTATTGATTGTCTGATGATTTTTAATTTTTTGTCTAATTCAATTATTCTATTGCAAATATCACTTTTGGTTTTTATATGTATCGCCTCCTCTCTATATCATCCCTTAATAATTATAACATAATACTATTAATAATGCAAACATTTATTTTACTATTTATGTGGTAATTAAATATTAGAAAGAGAGACTTTCTAAAGGTCTCTCTTTCGGTGAGGAGTTGCCTTTATGAAACACTTCTCCACCTATTCACAATAGTACACTATTTTATAGTAAAAGTAAATAGAGATATTATAATACCATAAAATGTAAATTTTAAATGGTTCTATGACTCTAAAAGCGTTGATATAAGCCACTTTTAAAATCCTATAATTTAGAATTTTACACTATCCCCCATAATTTAATATCATAACAATCTTTAAAGATATTTCCTTTATTTGTATGATCATAGGAATCATTTATTATAATATTATTCTCAACTTCAATAAAATAATCGCTATATCCATTCACAAATTGACCTCTATTAAAATCTCCGATGAAATAATACCATTTTTCTTCCTCTTCAATCCATACCATAATATAGGCAATGATTTCTTTTTACATAAATAAAGCCTCCTAATGTTTTTGTCTATAATCATAATATCACAATATGTATTGCTTTGCAATTAATCTAACAATATTATTTATTCTTTTATTCAATTTATATATGTATACAATCTCTCTACTCTATCTTCTCTTACATTCTCGCTATTCCTAATCTCGGTTTTTGTTTTTCTTTCCCATATACATTCGAAATCATCAGGAGCATTATATTCAGAAATTATTACTGTATTATCCTGTGACCATTTTCTCATAGTTTCCCAAAACTCATTTGAATCAAATTCTCCAACTAATCCATATTGTGTAGTTCCTTGATATGGAGGATCACAATAAATTAAACAATCTTTAAATATTAAATCTTTATAGTCTGCTACTTCAAAACAAACATCGTTAAGTGTATTCATTTTTCTTAATATAGAATTCTTAGAATTTAAGCAATAATTATCTCCTCTTGAATTTGAGGCATAACCACCAAACCATTTTCCTGCAAAACTACATCCGAATCCTACAAATCCTGTCAAATGTGGTTTTTCATCTTTATTATTTTTTATGTAATAGTATTCTTCTTTAGTAATACTATCTGGCGGAATCCACCCTTTTTGTAACTCTTTATACATTGCTATTAGATATGGATGTTTATCATATGCTATTCTTTTATCTGATATTTTGCTTAATATTATACCTCCTCCTACAAATGGTTCTATGTAGTCTTGATTTGAATTTCTATAACTATTTAAACATTGGACAATATCTTTTGCTGTACGTGTTTTGCCTCCAAAGTATTGTATATTGATCACTCCTATTTTATTTATTATTTTCTTTTCTCACTCAATAAAACTAATTCTCTCTTATCATTGCTTCCATGTTTCTTACCGATCATAGACCTAATTTCCTTCAATGATATTCCATAAGAAATAAGAGTCCCAACTTCTTGCTCCATTTTATCAACAATCTTAACATCTTCGTCCGATAACCAAGGTCTTATATTTTCGCCTTTGGGTAATTTATGTATCATTCTTAATTTATAAGCATCATAACCATATAATGTTGAATAAACTAAATTTGTAAATACTACGTATGGATTTTCTTTAGATTGATTTCCATCGTAATAATCCCTGATACAATCAGTCATATAATTTCTTGTAACAATGCCCAAGTATCTAGCATTATACCAATTTAGTTCTTTTTCCATTGCGTTGAATTTTGCTATATAAAGTAATCTAAATTCTTTTGCTCTTTCTGTTTGAAATGAGAACATTACTAAAGTTAATAAATCTTTTGATAATTTATAATATGGTCTCATTTCTCCTTTAGCATCTTTATAATAATTGATTGCATATGTGAAATCAGTGTGTTTATATATGTATTCTTGTATTTCGGTGACGGGTGGAGCATCTTCCCCCGTTGATATTTTGTATTCTGCCAACACTTTTCTTATCTTTTTTAGAGCTTCTTTGTGTTCTACTATCATAGTCTTAGCTAAATTTAAACTATCAGTATAAACCCATGAATTACCTTTTACTATAGACTCTCTACTTTGTTCATATGTAACCACTAAACCATTTTCATCTTTCTTAACTTTTGCCATTAAATATTATCTACTCCTTTATTTTATCTATTATTTTATTTGTGCTTTATTAATTCACAATCAATGCCACTGATTATAATATTTATGATTTAACATAAAAACTCACCCACTTTCAATATTATATAAATTCAAAAACAAGGCTATAATCACGTTTCTATACTTACAATTTACCATAAAATAAAGAATTTAATCTAGTATAGTACAATTTATTTTATACCAAGTAAACTCCTAAAACTATATCTTAGATTGTCTTCAGCTTCCTTAACCCATGCACTTTTTAATTTTTTTAATACTTCTTCAAGTTCTATATCTTTATTAGCATTGTAATTCACTTTAATATCATGATAAGTTCCTTTATATTCTAGATAATGCCAGTAGGTACTTTCTCTTTTAAAATTAAGAGCTAAGAACATTTCATCTGTCATTTTCATTTATTTACTACTTCCTTTCTTATTCTTTACCGTCTTAACCAATACACCTTTTTCATAATCATCTCTACTACCAGGACTCAATACTGTAAAATCCATTTGCATTAATTTCATTAATTCTAATCTCATATTTGATAACCATCTTCTATGTGTCGTATAAGGATTGACATAATAAAAATCATTTTGTTTTGACATCATTGCATTTAAGAATGTCTTTTGATATGGTAGAAGCTTAATTTCTGGACATAAATCTTCATAAAATGCTACTGGATTGTGTTGATAACATTCTTTTAAATTTTGATATTTTTCTTTAATGTTTAGTTTATCTTGATCTGTAATATAAATAACCTCCTATACTCTTCTTCTAACCCCTTACATGTCAATCTATTTACATCTCTTTTGGCTTTCTCTAAATCTTCACTACTAATTCCAATTATTTTTATTTTTGTATATAAATCATTTATTAAGTTTGAAGAATTTCTATTAATTAAAAGTCTTTCGTGCATATCACTTGGTTTAACAAATCCATATTCATCTGTGCCTCCCGTACAAACAAATTTGTCAAATCTTTCACATTCATAATGATATTTAACCCATAATTTATATGCTTCTTGATATCCTTCGGATGGTTCAACCAATTTGCATAAATATTCTTTCATAAATAGTTCTTTGTTGTCTTTCATTTAAATTACTTCCTTTCTATTTTCCTAGCAAAGAACGAATTTAAATTATCCTAATAATTTTATATAAAACTTAGCTTGCTCCGGATATTTATCAACCAATATCTTTAACGTCATTAAATCACTTTCTTCAGTAGACATTTCAACCATATCACTTAATAAGAATGTAGTTTCTCCTGTATCCAATTCAACCTCAATTAACCATTTCTTTTCTTCTGGAAAATATTCATCAACATATGTAATTGTGAAAAATTCTCCTCCTTGTAAATCACCATCATAATTTTTATGACCTATGAACTTACCTCTTTGCCCTTTTCTCATTGTGTAACCTCCCCATATTTTAATGTTAATTTATCTTCAATGCTTTTATCAACTCTTTTAAAGAATTTATCATTTAAGGTTTTAATATCATTATCTTTTTCAATTGAAATCGTATTATCAACTTTATCAAATCCATCCATTAAACATTTTTCTAAAGTAGCATCGTATAATTCTTGTGCTTTTAATGTAGAGTAAATTTTAGAAAGTTCATAGTAATCTAGTTCAATTACTATATTATCGTCTGGATGACAAAGCAGTAGGGCATTATGAATTTTGGTTGATAGATTATTTTCTTTATTTATTATTGTGTTCATCATCCTTTTTTTAATTTTAATTATTTATTGAATATTCTTCATCTATCATTTGATCGAACATATTTTGTTCTCCCAAACTAAAAGATATTTTAACAATATTGCATTCTTCTTCAGTTAATTCTCTATTTAGTTCTTTTGTAAAATATTTAATAACTTGTTTATATTTCATCATATTACCCACTCTCAATTAAAAGTTGTGTTTTAATTGCTCAATATTCATTCATTAACCTAAGTTCATTTTCTGCAATATCTCTCATACTCTGCATTTCACGTTCAGATAATACATTACCATCAATATCTATGGACTGTATTTCAATATCATCAAATGAATAGTCATTGGTTGTATATCCGCAAAATCCAGATGTAGTTCTTCCATGTTCAATATCAACTAAAAATGCCATATAATCAATCCATTTAGGTTCGTGAACTGTAATAGATCGTCTATTAAAATTAATAGATACAATCTTGTACGGAGTACCTTCACCTACATCAAATCCACCATAATCAAAACTATTATGTTTATCAAATTTTGGTTTAATAAAAGCTTTAATTTTTAAATTGTTCATAAAATACCCTCTTTCTAAATGTTTTCAAAAATCCCATAAACGATGTCGCTTATAGGAAATTATTTATGTATTTAAAATTAATTTTTCCAATTCATCCACTAAATCTTTTTTCTTGTCTGCCGTAGATATACATCCAACTCGATTCATCAATTCGTCTAATTCCCAAATCTCATAATGAAACTTACTACCAATATCATTTTTCTTTTTGTATATTTTAAACAAAGGTTTGTTTTCTATGTATAATTTATAATCTTCAGTACACCATTGAATTATTTTATTATATCTTTCATCGGTGAAAAACTTTTGTTTTCTATACCATTCTTCAAAATCAAAAGCCCATTTATTTGAGTTACAGTCTCTACAACTTGGTATGCAATTTCTTATGTCATTAGCTCCCTTATCATCTTTGTGTTCTTTATGGAGATCACTATTTTTAATAACTCCTTTAATTACAATAAAATGATTTTTTATTTTTATTCCACAATAAGCACAACACCAGTCGCCATCTTTATCTTTAAAGTAATCTTTACAATATATCCATTCCTTTTCACTTATCTCATGGTCTCTATGCCTACTACCATATTTTCTCGCCTTAACTTCTGGTTTACTCATATATTCTGCATAGTAACCACTTTCACGAGCTTTTGCATGAGCGAGTCTACTATATTCTCTTTTGCGTGGAGAAGTCCTTTTTCTTTTTGTAAGTATTACAGTTCTTTCAGGATTTTCTTTTGCCCATATTTCAGCTCTTACAACTCCACATCGTTTGCAATAAGGATATAACCCATCAGTTTTATTGTGTGATTTGTAAAAATATTCAGTAGTAGAAGGGAACCAAATATCCTCATCTGGAAAATGAATATGATGTTTATTGCAGAATTTATAATCTACCCCATTTATTATTTTATGTTCCCTTTCCAATTTCTCTAATCTTTTTCTTTCAGCAACTTCATACTGTTTAACTGATCCCAATTTATTAATTTCCTCCTTTTATTTATTATTTTATTTTGTTGCAAGTTACTTTGGCTAAAAATATAATTAATAGATTCTAGAATTTTATCTAGCACAATTTTAACTTCATCTAAAGTATAGTTATCTTAAATTCATATTTATTTTCATCTTTTCTACTTTCCGTTAAGTGTAAAACTTCCTAATATTTCTATAGGCCATAATACTCATCCCAACGATCAGGAGTTGGCAATCCTAAAATTTCATAATCTTCATCACATTCAAAAATAATATATTTCCAATTTAGTAGTTTCCAAAAATGATTATCTTTTATATCAGAATCACAAATCAACCATTTTCTAATTTCTTCATCGGAGTAAATTTGTTTTGTAAAGTTTTTAAGATCAATTACAGTTATAAGATAATGAGTTACCGTTTTATAGACTCTTGCCATAAGTCATATTCTCCTTTCTTCTAGTTCATGTCTTTCCAAGGACATTACTTAACTAAAATCATTATAACTCCAGTCGTATTTCTTTTTACATTTATAATCACCTCTAGTTCTTTCATTTTTAGAAATCTGTTTTTCAAATTCAAGCCAAGTCAGTTCTCTATCATATTCATCTACTATTAATAAATTACTTTTGTTTGAATCATAAAATAGAAATAGTTCTTCATAAGTAGAATAATGTTCAGTTTTAGCAAATAAAGTATTCCAACTTCCTGCATTTTGACAAATATGAATATATGGATTTTCTAGTTGTGCCATTTGTTTTACTTCGTCTATAAACTCATTTATTTTATATTCTAATCTTGATACTTCTTCAAATAGGTTAGTATCGACCAGTTGTTTTAACATTATCTCTGGATCTAAAAACTTTACCTGTTCTAATCTATTGTTGTTTTCATCACGTATTTGTTTATTGATGAAATAATAATTTATGCTCATTTATTTTCTTCCTTCCTTATATTTTTCATTTGTACATAAATTCTGTAATATCCCTAATACCTACAATTGCTTGAACTGCACTCATAAAATCACATAATTGATATTTAATAACTGTTTCTGGATGTGTTTTATCATTTTTAAATAAAATATTATAAGTCTTTTTACAATCATTTCTAAACTGATTAAAGTCCCATTTACCTTCACCATTATATAAATTAACTCCATAAACTTGTAATTTGTCAATCACATCACAAAATAAATCAAAATTTATATCATCAATTCTTTGTTGTACTTTTGATTCTAAATCTTCCATAAAATCATTTCCTTTCTTTTTTGTTTCGATAAGTGTAGAATTTTAATTGACCAGTCTTGCATTAATCATGATTTTCTTCATTTCTTTTACAGCTTTTTGAAATCCTTCTTCTCTCATTGTTACTGCCAATTCAATTACTGCTTCTGATATTTGATTTTGATCAAGGGCATAATTAATCTTATCTAATGTTGTATTTATATTTTTAATTAATATTCTTTTCTCCTCTTTAGTGAAATCTCTCATAGTTATATCTCCCTTACGATAAATTAAATCTATTTCTGATCAACACAAAACCATATTGGAAAATCTTCTGTCATACTACAACTAGGATTATCACAGTTTTCGCATGAACTCCAATAAGTATCTTCCTTAATTTGTAATTCCGCAAATCCATACCACACTAATAATTTTTCTTGTGTATTGTCAATTCCTTTTTCTGAGAAAAATTCTTTGATTTCTTTTACTAATTTATTGTTTTTCATAATATTACAATCCCCTTTCTTAATGCATCAATCCTAAATACTGATGTAATAATTCTACAGCATTAGTTAAAGTCCTTACTTTGCCAACATCATCCATCGATACACTTCTCGAATAATCTTTTCTGATTTCAAGTAAATAAATAATTGTTTCTTGGATTAATAATTCTGTTTCAGTCATTGTTTATGCTCCTTTACAGGCTTAATTCCATCTCTGATAATAAGCGATTGGTATTTGTTAGGGTTGTAGTGATAAGCGTCTTAGAAGTACCTTCTGTGCTTTCTGATAGCATTTCTGTAAGATATTTAATGTATACATTTAGAGCATCATAAAAGATAGTTTTCTCTTGCTTGGTTGTTTCCATTATTGATGTTATTTTCATTTAATTAATTCCTCCTCAGATTTATCTTTTCTTAACCATTCTTCATATTCTTCTCCACTTGTACAATTAGGTGGAAGTTCATAAAATCCTTCTTCTTCAATCTCTTTTAATATTTCTTCAAAAGTTAATAACGCCATTTTTATATCTCCTTTATGCTCTTATTATCTTTAATTTACTCTACTTTTCAAATACATAAATAGGATAAAATCGCAGTTTTATTCACTATCACCGTATAACCCATTAGGCGTAGGATATAAATTATTTCTTAACCATAGTTGATTTAAAGCAAACACTTCAATTATTTGTCCAACTATTAATTTGTCTCCGATTTTTATATCCATTAAGGTATCTTCTTTTGTTGCATAATAGTAGAAATTTAAATTGTCGTCCAAATTATCTAATGATTCTAACATGCTTCCGCTATTTAAAAGACATCCATAATCTAATAAATAATCTGGATCATATAAAAATTTAATACAATTTTCATTTGTTGCATCTTTTAGACATATAACACCATATCTACCACCACTTGTTTTAACAATCATACCATTTTTCAGTTCTGATTTTTTCATTTAATTATTCCAACCTCCCCTAAGTTTCTGTCTTGACAATTATAATTTGATCTACCTTTTGTTCCGTCACAAACTTCGAACATTCCTTCCAACCAATAACCGAAATTTTGAATCGTTTCCCTATCTTTATCATCAATATTCAATTTAAGTTTATTGCAATATTCTGAAGCAAGAAATACAAAACAAGTGTCTTTTGGAAGCATAATTCCTTGGTCTGTAATTTTAGCATCCCAATTATTTAGGAATTCTTCTTTGGTTATCATGATAAATATCATCTTCCTTTCTATTTCAGAAACTTATCAATCTGTTCCTTATAAGTTTTAAGCTCTTCCCATTCCACAGCATCAACTAGAAACTCATATTTAGGATCATCATTGACTAATTTTACCTCAATCTTTTGTTTGTTTAATGTATTGTCATAAACTGGCCCTGCAACCCATTCAATTTCTTTATCAAGATAAAATGTTCTTGTGAATAAGTTACATTTAATGTGTATTGCAATAATTGATCTTACATTATTTTTAAAGAATACAAATCTTTCACATTTAATCATAATTACCACTTGCTCCTTACTTCATAATCCAATTTGTCTGCTAAGTCCCATAATAATATTAATATCTCGTCTCTATCTAGAATACTCTTTAACTTATCACAAATAAGAACCTCAAAGTTGTCATCAGAAATCTTTTCAATTTTAATCATTTTTGATCATCCTTTCTTAATTCCCGTAAATGCTAAGTTTCGAAGGTTAAATTCCCATAACTTTTCTTAGTTGTTGTTGATTATATTTTATGCCATCTCCAAAAGAACTTTTGCTACAATTTTCCATTATAATTCTAAAATCCGAAACATCCATATTGCTCAATGCAATATTAAGTAAAAAGTTTTCTACACATTCCAAAGAACTTTTACAATGAAGTAATGCGGTTAGTGCTTCACCTTCATCTGTATCTTTTAAAATAAAAATTGATGTTCTAGTAAATTCCTCATGGCACCAATATAGTTGGGAATTTTGACTTATAATATTTTGAACCTCTGGATGCTCAAAATATATTACTGCTGAACAACTACTACTCTTTTTATCTCCAATAATAATGTCCTTCATAATAAATCTCTCCTTCTTATTATAAATACTAGGAATTAAACATTTCCAAGGATTATTCTACTTTATCAATTACAACTTTACCTTCTTTATCATAGATAGGACACAATGATCTACCATGTCCATTAACTATATAATAATAATTAACCCCATATTTTTTATCAACTAAAACATAAATATCTGAATTTAAACCTTCGCCGATTGTTACACTTTTAATTGTAAATTTATTACCTAAAAGATCCTCGCCCTTTTGTGGTCTACCACAACCAGTTAAAGCAACCATTGCAATTAAAGATAAAATTAATAACTTTTTCATTATTAACACACTCCTTCAATAATTTTATTTCTACAAGTCTCCGCAAATTCCGTATGCTTATCGTTCAGACCATAACATTTTTTACATATCTTATCATAAAACTTCCCATCACCTTTTGGAACGCTACCAATAATAGTATATTCAACTTTTGATACAGTTAAATTGTTCTCTTCAACAATCATTTTGCAATGACCAAATCTGTGTTGATATTTACCATTTCCTAAATCAATTCTACAATATTTTGTAGCATGAATCATAGCACTGATTTTTCTCTTGATAATTGGAGTGGTTAGGTATTTGGCATTGTGGATTTTTGTTTGATATTCTTGAATTACACGTTTTGGGATGAAGTATAGCGGATACATTTATGTAGTCAACTCCTTTCTATTTATTATTCTGCCCTCTCATATGAGCATAAATTATAGTCAACATTCCTAAAATTGAAATATTAATAGATTCAATATATTTCAATTCACCAGACCACCCCATACAAAAACTAGTTATTATCACGGAAATACCTACAAAATAAATCAATATATCAATTAACATTTGACTCTCCGTTCTTATCATTTTGCATATATCTCCCTCAATAATTTACTTAGCAGTTTCCTTCATTCCTTGTATCCTAACAATCTTTAAATTAGTCCTAATCTTTGGCGTATATTTCCTGTTAGTTTGCTGTTCCTTTTTATTTTCCAATACTATAACAATAGGTTTCAACTCATTGACAAGCCATTTATATTTATTCATGAACCCTCTTAGGATGTCCAATTGTTCCTCTTGTTCAAGATATTTTCTGCGTTTATGTCTTATCAATTGCAATTCTTTTGATAGATTATAACCTTCACAAGCGTTGAATTTAGTTAATTCTATTTCATGTAACATATCATCTTGTTCTGAATGACAATTTTTAATTTTATTAGAAACCGTGTCCATATCGCGACGTAGTGTTTCAAATGAATTGATTATGTTTTGTACGTGTGAGATAACTGGCATTTATGTATTGCTCCTTTCTATGTTTATTTTTGGATTGATGATAGGTTTATTATATAACTCCTTGGGTATTAAATCAAGGAGTTATATAAAATTTATTTATTAGTATTAGTTTGTGTATGGAGTAGATACGCTATTTTGTATTTCAATAATATTTTCAGGTAAAAGTTTATTCATATATGTATCTGAATAATCTAAGAAATTACATGGTAGTAAATTATATTTTTGCAATTCTGTAGTTATAATAGTTGGGATATTATCAAAATCTTTGTAATTAATACGAAGAAGATGTATATTGTTGTCTAGACAGTATTTATCTTTTATTTTGTCATGAAATTGTGTTTGTTTCATTGTTTTAATGGCCATTTCTTCTGAAATTCCACCGAAACAGACAGGGTAAAAATGGTGGTATCCATCAAATTCTATGAGGAAGATTAAGTCTGTTTTTTCGATATCTCCAAAAACTGCATGATCAAAAGGAAGTTTGTTTTTATTTCTACATTCTTCAATTCTAAATTGAGAAGTATTTGGTATACTATATGAATCTAGGACGCTACTAATCAATATCTCACCTGTGCTAGTTTTGTTACATTCGGGGCAACCTGAACCATTTTCACCACTTCTCCAATTAATCATAGTATACCATTCGTGATCGCATTCTTTACATTTCCACCAAGCATATTTATTACTACTAACAGTTACATCGTAAGGAGTTAAATCTCCGTTTTTTGTAGTGTGCCATTCAGATGCTAAAACTGGGTCTCTAGTAAATAAATTATTTTCCTTACTCGGCAATTGTCCTGCACAATATGGACATCCCGACTCTTTAGAGTTCCTATTAGAAATTAATGCAGGCCATTCATGTCCTTTTTTACATTGCCACCAAACTTCTTGATTAGAATTTGGACAATATTCCTCTGGTCTTTTATCATTCTTTTCATAATACCACTCTTCACAAAGATGAGGATTATCAACCAATAAATTATTATCCTCAGTTGGTAACTGTCCTGCACAATATGGGCAATTATTACCATTTATACCACTTCTACTACTAATTACAGCATACCATTCATGTCCTTGACCGCATTTCCACCATACAAATTCATGAGAACTTGGGCAATACTCATTCGGATTTTTATCATTTAGAGTAGGATGCCATTCCTTACAAAGAATAGGGTTAGTTACTAATAAATTATAATCTTCACTAGGTCTATGTCCACTACAATATGGACATCCATGACCGTCATTCCTACTGTAAATATCTGCCTCCCATTCATGTTTATGATTTTTAGAACATTCCCACCAAACAAATTTTCCTGATCCACAAGTCACATCATTAGGGGTGAGACTTCCATTTTTTGTAGGATGCCACTCTGAGGCAAGAGTTGGATTTAATGTTTCTAAACAATTTGATAATCCAACTTGATGTCCACTACATAATCCACAACCATAATTTTTAGATACATGGGATATATTTGCCCATGTAGCTTTAAATGTTTCTCCGCATTTAAAACATTCCCATTTGAGATTATCATTTGCCACAATATATTGTTGATCACTTACTGGTTTAAATGGTTTTTTATTTAATTCAGTCCATAGTTGAATATTTTGAATAGCATATGGATTTGATTTATGAGCCTTAGAAGGAATGTGATTACTACATAAATTGCCATAAGTTGTTAAATAATAATAACCGACTGAGTCTTTGATAATTATTTTAGATGAATTATTAATATATTTTGTACTAATTAAAATATATCCCAAACTTTCAATGTGCTTTTTAACATTATTGTATTTCAATTCTTTATTTTTCATTTAATCCATCCTTTATTTTTATTATTATAAATTTAAATTTAAATAAATCTGATCATTCTGTAATTGATTGAGGCCAATATAACGGATGGTTTCTTTTGGTGAAGAATGATTGAGCAGAGCTTGAATACGTGTTAAATCTACTCCTGCTTCATACAGAGCTGTGGCAAATGTTTTTCTAAGGGAATGATTTGAGCAGGGTTCTTTAATATTACATGCCTTAGCTGCCTCGTTAATGATACGATGTGACTGTTGCCTAGTAATACTCTCATCGCCTTTACGAGAAGCAAATAGAACAGTCTGAGCAGGTTTTATTGTATGATAATATTCATTTAAAGCAGATTTCACACTGTTATTAAAAGGGAAATTTTTAGACTTGCTAGTTTTGATTTCTTTAACCAAAATCCTTTCTCGCACTTTTCCGTTTTCATCATAAACATCAGATACTTTCAAATTAAGCAAATCAGATATTCTTAATGCAGAATTAATACCTAGAATAAAAAGAGTATAATCTCTAAGAGAATGAGATTTTAAGTAAACTTTCATTTCTTCAATCTTTGCCTTATCGCGTATTGGCTGTACTACTCCCATTCCCTTAGAAGATTTAAGTTCTGCACCGCATTCAGTACAAATAATAGAATTTTTGATAGCAGGAGTTCCACACTCTTTACATTCTTTTGTAAAAATTTCTGCTTTCTTTGCCATGATTATACCTCCTTAAATCTTCACAGTAAGACTCTGATTTGACTTGTAAGCCTCTTTATTGCCTCCACTAATACTAACATAAGCAACAACACTCAAAACGATTAAAACAGCAATTATGATTTTATTTTTCATGGTCATATCGCTCCTTTCTAATTATTAATTTATCCTGATTGGCAGTAGATACCTCAACCACAATAAATTATACTTACAGTGTTGAATTGATATGACCACATAAATTACTCCTTAGATAATTATTTTTACATTGTGCAGTATTACATACAATATGCGATTTCCAATAACCCAGTTTCTTTCAGTATCCTTTTTGCAAGTGGTCTACATATTTCCTTAGATTTTCCATGGTCTGTTAAAGTTATAGACTTTTTAGTATATGTATTTTGAAATGTAATGTGTGAACCCTTTTGCCGTAATCTTATCCAGTTATATTTATGTAAGAGTTGAACTAAATCATTTAGTGAAAATCCTTTCATTCTCATTTATAAGTATCACCTCCTTTCTATAGAATGAATCTGATATTAATCAGAAAGCAAATCTTTAATATACTTTAATTCTTCCTCTGTAGGATAATTATAAATTATATTATTTTGTAATTGAGATGCAATAGTTTGGATATAATCACTATCATCCTCTTTTGTTTTAAGATATTCAACAAGAGACACTATTTCTTCATATTTTTCTTTTGGTAAAGCGTTGTACAAATCTAACATTTCTTGAGGTTCGCAAGTTGTTGAATTCCAAGCATATTTACAATCTTCATCATGTTTACACCATTCACAAGAATAATCAGCCATAATATTTTCCTCCTCTAAATTTTAAGTTAATAGACATAAAATGGTAAATTTAATTTAATTTACAACCAACCAGAAAATTGTCTTTTCCAACCAGTTTCAATAATTGATTCAAGATATGTCCAATTACAATAGTTTCCAATATGATCAGGATTAGCATTAGATATTGAAAAATAAGGTCTAGTACCATTCCACAATCGCTTAATTTCTTCTGGTTCTGTGATTTCTTTATCTTGATGATAAACCTTATTTGTGTAAATATCTTTTCCTGCTTGTAATACCATAAAGTTTACTGGTTGAGCAAAACAATTATTCTCCAATGCCTCTGTCAGAAATTTTTGCTGTTCTTGATTATTAGCATGAACAAATACAAATAATTTGTTGTCTTTATCTCTCATTTCGGTAATTTCTTCTGTAGGATTATTCTCCCATGCTTCATCCCAGACTTCATCCTCTAAACGATAATTTCCCATCTTAATTTCCCCCCTTAAATTTCTTCAATGCCTCAATCGCTAATTCATAAGCTTTAACCATATGTTTTCGTGGCCCTGCTGCTTGAGGATTTGTACTTTTACCCATTTTAATTTGATTCTCTAATAATTCAATCGCTTGTTCATAAGTCATTGCTTGAATTTCTTCAGAAGAAGATTTCCAGTGAATTTGGGTTTGTGATAAATCCATTTAATTTTCACTCCTTTCTAGTTTACAGTTAACCTACCACCACATTTACAATGATATTGTTCAGGATTTATAATTACTCCTGATATACGATCCTTATAAGATTTATTATGACATTTCTGACACTCAATAGTATATTTAGCATTCTTGGATATTTCTCTTTCTACTCCAATGTTCTCACAGGAATTAGTACGAGCAATATTATATCCGTATGCTCTATTCATTTTGCTTACATGAGATTTCCATAATGCTTGATGATTCATAGAGTCAGGACAGGTGTGGCATAGTTCGTGTGCAAGAGTTTGTTTCGCCATTTTATCCTCTGCTTTGTCAAATATTGATGATAATTCAATAATAAATTTATCTGACTTTCTAGAGCATCTTCCGAATCTTTTTGCTCTGGTGTTGATTATGACATTTTGATCAATGTTTTGAGATATTGGAATGTTTAGTTGTTTGGCTTCTAGTATTACTTCTTGGAGAAGTTTGTTATATCTGCTCATTTTGATTCACTCTCCCTTGCAACATAAATTTTTAATCTTTTCTCAAATTCTTCTAAAGTTAATTTACTCATTGAAGTTGATAAGATTTTCAAATCGTTAACTGTAATTTTTAGATTAACTTTACGAGTATCAAACTTATATTTTCCAATGTGATACATACCCCATCTGTCTAGCGTTGCACCATGTTTTACTAAAAGTGCATTAATACTTGCAATATGCTTTTCTCTTGCGGTTGTTGCCATTTTATGTACCTCCTGATAAATTTATTTCTGTGTTTATAATATCACAGATCAAGAGTTATTGCAATAGTCAATACTACCTAATTCTCCCACAACTTCAACATCTTCTAACTTTAATCCAATCGGAGAGAATAGAAGACAGCCACCTTTTTCATAGCATAGATCATCTTCAAGGTCTTTCCAGTAATGATATATACATGATTTACAATTGCGGGTTACTTTAATTTTCATCATAAGTATAAGTTATTTTCTTTGATTTATAATCCTTTTCTGAATCAACATTATTCTCAAAATATCCAGTCCATCCACAGTTCTCACATTGCAATTCATCTTTGCAAATATCATACAAATGATCTTCATGATATTTTGTTACTATTGCTCTAATTTCTACATCCTCTTTTACATAAAATTCATTGGTGTGGCAAATTGGGCATTGAATTTGATTGCCTTTAACAACTGCTTTCATAATTAAATCTCTCCTTCTTTATAAATTTATAGAGATTAGAATAATCTAACCTCTATAAATATCAATTTAATATTTTTCTTTATGCTCTATTTAAACCATTTCAAATTTTACATCATCTAATTTAAAATAATCGTACCCACAATCTCTAATTTCACCATATGTTGCGTTAACTAATGATTCTATAAAGCATTCATTACCTTTTCTAACAAATGTACCATCAAAGACCTTATCTCCATAAAAAGATTTTTGTCTTTCTCTAATGAAAGTAAACTTTACTTTCCCACCTAGTATAGTTTCAACTTGATCCTCTTTTTCATCTTCCCAAATATGCAATGTTTTATGATCTGCTTGCTGTGTAAAAGTGATATTAGGGTTTCTAGGAGGCATCATTCCTAACTTTTCCATTATAGATAATAATTCATCCATAGATGATACTGTACGAGTATCAAAATATTTGTCCATAAGTTTAATCATTTCACTTCTTTTCATTTTATACACATCCTTTAATATTTTTATACCCCCTCAAAACGACATTCACATTCATATGATCATTTTACTCCTCCTCTTTAATATGTTCATATCCCAATTCAGGACTTGTATCAGAATCATCAAATACACCACCGATAGCTTTAATTATTAATAGTGTACTATCAGTAAAATATATTTTACACTCATCTAAACCATATTCAATATTTAGAACAATTTTACCTTTTTCATTAACCATAAAAACAAATCACTCCTTAGATTAAATTCGCAAAGAATCTCTCGTCTACAAATCCATCATAATTTCTATCCGTTCTATAATCCAATAACCACGCATTTTCATTCAATACAAAATCTAATGCTATTAATTGATTGTAATAACGATCCTTCAAACTAAGCGATTTACCAACTGTCCCTTGTTCTTCTTTTGATAATTCAGGCCACTCTCGACCATTCTTAACGGCAAATACTTCTGTCCAAATATTATCTACTGATTTCTTTAAGATGTCTCTATTTTTAACAATTGTTTCTAAGTTTTTCATTTTAGTATACACTTCCTTTCTTTTATTTGAATTACCTTTGAGATATTCTGCACATCTTGTACAAACATTATTACCTAATCTTCTACTTTCAAGGAAGTCAATATCTTCTTTATGATAATTACCTTTACACATAAAACAACGATATAATTTTGGTTTCTCATCTTCTATTAAAATTTTCTTTCTTAGGAAGTCAAACATTATGTACCACTCCTTTTATTCTTGTTTATTCCTTGTTTGTTTAATTAAATCGCCAATATTTTGACCATTCTCACGTAACCACTTTATAAACATGTATGCACTGCATTTGTCTTCTTGCTCAAAGAACCCCTTGCATCCTTGATTATAATTAACACAATTATTTTGACAAAACATATTAAGAATACATGTATTTATAAAATCCATATTAAATTCCTCCTCAATCATTAGTTGTCCTTGTTTTTAATCTAATCTCTTCCTCCATCTTTATTCTATATTCACACCATTCTGCATGACCAGATAATCTCCCATTAATTTGAGGAGCAGAAATTTTACAATATACACATCTTTTATATGGATTCCCTCCACCAATTGGTTCATTTTCATAATCGTAATAATAGATTTCTTCAAAATTCATCATATTTATTCACTCCTATTATCAATCAATTCCCAATCATTTTCAGAATTATTACATGATGGACAGTCTTTATACTCGGACATTGAAAAAGAATAGCGACAAAGCCAAATCCAAAAATCTGACATATGTTCTTTAGATATTAAATCTCCGTCGTTTTGTTCCCATTCTGTTCCACAATTAGGACAAATATAAGGATTCATTTTATCAAGCATTCTGCGTCCTAATTTGGTCAATTCATATTTGCTAATACTCAATCGGTCTTCAATTAAACTATATTTTTCCAAGTTATCCACTGGCTCAAGCATTTCCCATTCTTCATCGGTTCTACAACAAGAAGTGATTTCTAATCTACTCTTAGACTTAATCAGCTTCATTACTTTAATATCATTTTCATCTAATGTTAAAGTAATTTCTAATTTACCATTTAATACTTTTTGGTTTACAATCATTATTTACACGCTCCTTTATTTATCATAGAATCTAGATGCTATCTCCTTCAATAGACCTTCTTCTACATTTTCCATTAATACTGCAATATTTTGGTTAATATCATTTTCTTCCATCAACATTAAATCTACCATACTTCTAAGTATTCCGTTTTTGATAACCCCTGTCTCTTCATGCTCTTGATATTCGTCAAACGCTTCTTTAAGTTTTTCATTTGAAAACAACGAAAACATTTTAGCGAGTGTCATTTTACATCAAACTCCTTTATTTTGTTTTTCTAATGTGCTTTATTAAATTGTCACTTGCATTAGACAATTGTTTTCGTGCTTTTTTGATCTCGTCTGTTTGATTATCAATAAGTGATAACTTGTTTTTAATACTTTCAATCATAATAGTCCAATCCTCGATTTTGCTTTCAAACATATGTGATTACCTCCTTCAATTTTACTTCTTCATATTCTCGAATTCATAAAGACATAATTGTTTTGCTCGTTCAATAAATTTGTTTATTGATTCTTCAGTTAAGTCAATACTTATTTGAAAGAAATCGGAATCTTCATCATAACTAGCGATGTCATATTCTAATACAAGGCTTTTTGTTTCCTTAATAAATTCTTTATAGGAAATTGCCCTTCTTGTCATTAAATCTAGTTTATGTCTTCCGTGTGATTTTGAAAAGTGGCAATCTGTACTAAAAACATTTCGATCTAAAACTTCGTCTAATACCTCAAAGATAATTGTATTTAACATAAATTCTTCCTCCTCTGATTTACTTCTTATCCCAATTATACACCCATTACATCCGTATTGCAATGGGTGTAAGATATTTATTTTTCACTTTACATATATCAAACTTTCTAATCTTTTATTCCCTAAATCATAATACCCATCATCTAATTCAAATCCAATATAATTTCTATTTGTGTTAATACATGCTATTGCGGTAGTAAAACTTCCCATACAATTATCCAAAACTAAATCATTTTCATTTGTGTATGTATTTACTAGCCATTCACATAATTCAACTGGTTTTTGCGATGGGTGGATTCTTTCAGGACTATCTTGATTTACTACGTTGAATTCGAGAATGGTTTTAGGATACCGCTTTGTGGTTCCTGCTTGATTTTTTGTTTTCTTTCCATCTCCATATGTACTAATATTTTCGTGATGGTTGACAGCATAGTTCATAGGTTTATGTCCTTCGCTCATTTGAGGATTATATGTAGGAAGTTTTTTATAAAACACTAATATGTTTTCATGAGCTTGCATAGGCATCTTTTTAGAATTTAAATGTCCTGTTACTTTGTTTTTGTACCATATCCATTCATATTTATACAAATTTATATTACTCATTGCTAAAGACTTGTCGAATGGAGATTTAGCAAATAATACTATTGCTCCATTATCCTTAATTATACACTCATATTGTTTCCAAAGTTTATCAAATGGTATAATTGAATCCCATTTATTCCTTGCAGTGACACCATACGGCAAATCACATAAAATCATGTCTATTGACTTATCTTTAATTAGACACATACCTCTTTCGCCAATACAGTCTTCATTATATACTTTATTTAATTCTAACATTTAATTCCTCCAATATTATTTTATAATCATTTAAAATGCAATTTTTATTGGGTATTGAGATTTTGAAAGTGGCGTGGGAGTAGGGTTTGCTGTATTGGGATAATTTAATTTACGCTATTTTATTAACACATCTATCTCCTTTTTGTGGTTGAAGCAATTGTGGTTCAATATTAAACATTTCGGAAATTTTAGAGATATATTTTTTAGGTATATCGCTTCTATTGTTTACCCAAGCCCCAACACTTGTTCTCTGGACTCCTATTAATTTAGAAAACTCTACAATACCTGTATTATTTTCTTTTAAAACATTATATAGATGATATTTTTCAAATATATCTTTATGATGTTCCTTATTATCCCATTCAAATCCAACACCATTTAACTTATTAATTATTTCGTTAGATAAATTACCTTTTTTATAACCTTTTCTTATGACATATACTTGTGATAACAACTTATTACCGTTTATCACATAATTTTCAGGAATATTTAAGTGACCATATTTTTGTTTAAAATCTAAAATACGATTAGTTATTTCTTCTCGTCTATCTTGGTGCATATCCCAAATGAAATTTATGGAATTTAATTTATTTTCTTTATCAAAAGACAATTCTCCTTGTTTAAAGAATCTTCTCTGTTGAATTATCCAATTTCCGAGTATGTTTTCCTTATAAACCTCTCCTTTGGCCGGAAAATGATTATATATATTATAATATTCTGATAATAATTTAAATGTGTCTTCCCAAGCTTTATCATACCAATTTTTATCATTTATTTCCCAAGCAAAATTAATATCATTAAGTAATTTAATTCTTTCTTCTTTTAGTTCTAATAATTTAAAACACCTTCTCTGTGTATGTACCCAATTCCCTAATTTTCCACCAGTCTTTGTATTAACATTACAATGCCCATTTTCATTGTAAAAATATTTTATTTCCTCATACATCGCATCCCAATCTCCAATTAAATTATTTTCAATTGTGGTAAACAAATCCGTAGCTTCGATAATTTCATCAAAAATAATAAATTCAGAAACATCAATGCAATTATTTTCGCTATCATCTTTATGCTTATCATTCTCTCGTTCGGCATGTTTTTCCAAATCACTAATAAAATTCTTTGCTCCCATATTACTAAAATTATTTACTAAATCAAATATAATGGGAGAATTACCATTTCCAACCTGCATAGCTCTACCCACTTGTTGATAATAAATAATAGGAGATGTAGTGGGTCTTAATAAAATAACCCCTGTTACGTCCTCAATATGAATTCCTTCATTAAACATTCCAATGCTAAATAAAAGTTTAATTGATTTAGGATTTTTATTATTTATAAATTCATTGACTTCAATATCACCATTTGTATAATTACTATAAATAGTGTAAACATCTACTTGTTTTGTGACTTTTGATTGCTTAAACCATTCATAAACCATTCAACAACAGTTTCTTTCATTTCATCCAAATGAACTTTATCTTTACAGAAAATAATAAACTTTCCACTATAGTCTTTAGACAAATGTTTCTTTAGAATATTAGGAATGCCTTTGCTTTTGTTTAATTTATTCTTCATTATTTCAATTTCTTTTAACATTTCTTTTTTAGATTCTTCATCATTTTTACTGTTTTCTACTTTCGTTTTGAGATTATTAACTTCATCGTCAAAAGTATACAATGCAGAAATATATTTAGGCATAGGTAATATCTTTTTTACAATTGCTTCTGCAAGAGATAGATTATTAACAATGTTTCCATTGAATAATTCTTCTCCCATGTTTCTTGCGTTATCTAGAAATCTAATATGAGTTGCAGATGTTCCCAATACTTTAGCATTTGGAAATGCATTTAATAATCTTTGTACTCCATCTCCCCATTGCTCTGCTCCGCATCTATGAAATTCATCAAGGAAAATATATCCAATATTTAACTCTTTTATTTCTGTATCACTCATATATGATAATTTAGAATAGGTAAGAGTTTTTGTATTCGGTAATTCTTCTCCTGCTTCATTTATCAATTGCTCTAATATGTAATTAGAAGGTGCTAGAACTACCTTGTTTGCTTCAGGATCATTATAGATACACTTTAGTATCAGATATGATTTTCCTGTGCCGGTGGCCTGAACTGCTGAAACTTTGTTTTCAGTTTTCCATAGTGTTTGGATCTTATCGTAAGTTTCTTGATTGTGTGGATAAAGTTTAATGTCTTTCATTCTTGTAAACACTCCTTAAAATTAATATAATCAAGTTAGATATTGAATATCACCTGTATATTTAAACATTATCTCATTAAATAATTCATTAGTATATCCATAATCAAGTAAAACATATTTTCCATTAAGTTTTCCCCATGATTTGTAATGATTAATATCATCGTTCAAACCAAAATTTTCATATAGATAACTCAAAACTTCAATAATTTTAGGATTAGTTTTTATTAGATTAAACTCTTCTAAAGTTATTAAATCTACTTTTATCATTGTGTTACAATGATCATTGCCTTTAAAAGTTGGACATAAATATTCTCTGAACTGAATTGCATTATTGTAAACATGCAATTCAGTTTCATTTTGTTGCAATCCAGTTTCACTATATGGTTCTTTTAAAACATATCCATTTCCTAAATCATAAACTTTCCTACCAGATCCTTCGCCTATTTTAATCATGCTCATGCAATCTTAACCGCAACTTTACTTAAATTCAATCTCTTAGCGGCCATTAATCTAGAAAATCCATCAACGCATAGTCCATTATTTTTAATGATTACAGGTTTGTCAAAGCATCCGTTCTGCTTAAAATATTCTATACATTTGTCAACTTTTTCTTTTCTAACCCATTTAAATTCTTTAGGGACAATGATTTTATAAATTGGCATAAATTTATCTGATCCGGTTGCAAGTCTTGGACTTTTAAAACCTAATTTGTTACTTAATTCTTTTCGCTTCTCATTAATTATAACACATGGAACTTTAGTATGTCCCAAGGAAGATGCTACCATGTAACCGCTATAACCCATGACCAAAGAATATTTATCATCTGATTCTTCTTTGACAATAATAGGTTTATTAAGTTGAGTTACATTTTTATTTCTTAATTTATTAACTCTCTTAAATAAATTACATTTTGCATTAATATGTATTGGCTCAACCAAGGTAATGTCTGATAAATTTAAGAGTTTTACCTCTTGCGAACTAACAAAGGTGTCTCTGATGTTTTGGTTTGCTTTTACGATTTCTTTATTCATTTTTAATTCCTCATTTCTTTATTTTATTTGTATTTATCTTAACATAAAATAATATCTCTGTCTATATGTACAAACATATTATTTTTATATTTATTATGGTGTTACGATAGTTTTAAATAAATTTTTATTCAACCTCTACAAATGCTTCCCAACCTCTAGATTCAACTTCACCAATAATAATCTCTTTCCAATTTTTACTTACAGGTGGATTTTCTTGATCTTCAATGCCCATATAAGTATAAGCCAAAGTAAAACTTTCTCTAATTATTACTCCTGATTCATTTAAGGTTTCTAACAATGTATCTATTGCTTTTGTAATTGAATTAAATGAGCAATAAGTAGATACATCTCCAAACACTTCATTTTGTTTACCTTTTGAACTGAAAAATGTTACATGAGTTTTTGCTATCCATTCTCCATCATCTACTTGAGAAACTTCAATTATCTCGGATGTATGAATCATTTTATTTTCCCCTCACTTTCTTAATTCCTCTAAAGATTCCAACACAGCAAGTTCTTCAATTTTAAAATCAGTTAATTTTAAAACTTCTCTCATATTATCTTTTGTTGCTTGAATAACTCTTTGCTCCCAATCCTTTAAGAATTTATCTGTGATAAAAATATTATCACTAATTAATTCTCTATGTCTTACTTTTTGTTCATTGAAAAAGCAAAATGGGCTGTTGCTGTAATCTCATATACAATAAACATAATTGAATCTCATCCTTCCTCTATATAATTTATTTCATCAATAAATTCCAATCCAATTTTTGGTTACAAAACGGGCAATTCGAGATTTTTCCGTTCCCTACTGGTAATAACTGGTCACAATTAGGACAATGAACTCTACCACAATCTCTTTTATCTCTCCCTCGATATAATTTTAATGCTTTTGGTATTTCTTTTTCATCCATTGTTTTAATCCTCCTAACATATAAAATAAGTATTTTAAACTATAGGATAGTTTTTAAATGTACTATCTTTCCACATTTTTCACATTGTGAAACTGTAATTACTCCTCTTTTGGTCAATTCCATCATAAGAGATGTTTGCATTCTTGCCTCAGTAACATTCTTCAATTCACTATCAAACGTATGAGTTGAAAGTAATTTCCATTTGTGATTACAAAACATAATATTTCCTCCTCATTTCTAACTAATATAAGATTACTCATATCCAAATGCTTTCCAACCATCATTTTTCTCATCATTGTGACTAAAATAAATCCACATTAAATATCCATTACCATTTACTCCTGCAACTTCAATGCCTTCTATATTGCTTTCATCTTGATCATATAAATCTGACTCTTCTTCATCTAATAAATGTAAAGGCATTGAAGTATTAGTATCTTTTACAATATACCATTTCTTAGAATTTTCGTCATCTACAATGAGTATTGGTTTGTTAAGATATTTATTTTGAATATCTTGTTTGGATAGTTTATTTAATTGATTCATTTTTAAATTCTCCTTTATATTTTTAGTTTATGGATTAATTGATATCTTACACCAAATTAAACTCAAAATCTATTTCCTTAATATCTACAACTTTTTCTTCACCGCTAAGGAGTTTAATTCTTAATTCTGTTCCAATTCCCCAATTATTTTTATCCTTGATTTGTTCTAATATTTCAATTGGTTCACCATTATAAATTGCTCTTTCTGGATGTAATATTTCAGAGTTAAAATTAATTTGATAACTATCTCCTATGTCCCTATTGATGTCACATAATTCAATATTTAATTCATTTTCAGACATAAGAGAAATTAAATAATCTCTAACCTTTAGAGCCAATTCATTGCTAAACCATTCAAATTCTTCATTATTTTTTCTACCTGTTTGCATGGATACTGCTACTGGTTCATCGTCTAAGAAATACATTCTATATCCTACATAAGAGTCTGTGCAATACCAATTACCTATCCAATAAGCTTTAAGTCTGTCTTGATTTACATAATCAAATTCATAGTTGAGTTCATTGCTAAATTCCATTGTGTCAACTTGAGATTCGTTCTTTTGGGATTTGTCAATTTTGTTTGCAATATTAATTAGTTTCATTTTTAATTACCTCTTTCTTAATTATAATACAGTGCAATTTTCTTTCAGCACAATGCAACCAAATACGCCTTTATTTCTTAACAAATAATGCTCATTACCATATTCGCTCGCCAGATAATTAGTTGTTTCTACGCCACATTGTTTTCCGATATCACTTACTTGATTAACCATAATAGAAAAACAATCTATACCATATTTATCTTTGGTTAATTTCATTTAAATTCTACCTCCTAGCATACTCTTAATTTCTTCAGGAATATCCTCTTTGTCTTTCCAATATGAAATTCCTATTAAACACTTTCCAATCAAAGAATTATGATCTCTACACATACTAGACCTTCTATCATACGCTAAACAAGAATGTAGTCCTAACTTGTCTACAGTCAACCATTTGCAAGCACTTCCTTGTTCTTCAATATTTTCATTTATATAATCATCTAGACGATCTTCATCTATAGTTTCCAAAAATTCAGGAGATAAATTACTGGTTTCATATTTTGGCACAAAGCATAAATAATCTTTACAGCAATGACCACATCTTAAACATTTAGACATTTTACATCATCTTTTCTAAATAATTTGATTAATAAATATCTCTTAAATCTACAATTTCTCTTTTATAAGTAGCATTATTGGGAAAACAATATCTACTAAAATGTATTACTGCTTCTTTTGCTTCTAACTCTGTTAATTTAAATCCTTGATACATACCATTATACAATACTACGAAAATTTCTCTCATCCAAAACTGATCTGTTAGTAACATATAGATTTTGTTAATTTCAATGTCATTGCCACCTTTGACATTATCTCTAGCAACTTTTCTTTTTGCACATTCCTCTTCTACTAAAACTAAAAACTCTGTTGTATTTAGTGCTTCAATCTGATTTTTTAATAATTCTAAACCTGTCATTATTCATCATCCTTTCAATATACCTTTGAAATGAGTCATTCAAAGTATTTAGTTAGACATTTTAACAAATTCAAATTCTTCATTCCAAATCGTAATAATATAGTCTGGGTCATTAGGTTTAATCATTTTGATATGATTATCGTATATATTTTCTTCATATACATCAAACTCTTGTCCGACATACTTACTAATATCACTACAATTTTCAGTTTGAGGACTATTGGAAATAATTCTTATTCTTTTCATAAAATATTCCTCCCTCTAAATATAATTTTTAATTCCACTCTAATTTTTGCCCACACTCACAAAACTTTAAATGATAAGAATGTGTATAATAACCATCTCCTGCACTTTCACTCAATGCTTCATCACACGAAGGGCATCGAGCAGGATTCCATTTTCCATTATTGGTTTCTTAGGTATTTGTTTCTCTAAAGCTTTTATTGCTAAATCTAATGCTTCTCCAAAAACAGTTGAATTATCTGGATAATTGTTTTTGATTATTTGAATAGCAATTTTTTCATTCATAATTTATCAATTCCTTTCCTTCTAGATTATTGGGTTATTGGAGTTATAAATTATATAACTCCAATAATTAATTATGCAACATTAAAATATTTTTGAATAAATGTATGTAAGTCTTTCTTTTTATCTGCTATTGCTATACATTCTATCATATTTCTGTACTTGTCAACAGTCCATAATTCATGATGAAATTTATTGTTATCTTTATTCTTCTTTTTTCTAATACGATATGGTGGTTTATCTTCAATATAAAATTTATAATCCTCCTCTATCCATTTAATTATTTTATCATATCTATCTTCGTTAAAATATTCATAATTCCTATACCATTCTTCGAAAGGAAATGACCACTTTTTGTAATTACAACTTCCGCAACTAGGTATGCAATTACTCAGATCGTTTGACCCCTTATCGTTATTGTGTTCTTTATGAAAGTCGCTCTTTACCAAATTTCCTGCACGATCTATTAAGTGATCTTGTATTTTTAATCCACAGTAGGCACAACTCCAATCACCATCTTTATCTTTAAAATAGTCTTTACAAGCAATCCACTCTTTAGAACTAATATCGTGATTCTTTTCAAAATATCTTTTTAGACCGTATACTTTATATTTACTCTTACCCTTGCTTGATTGTTGGTATCCTCTTTGATACCGTCTAATATGTCCTATAACTGATTTTTTCCATGCTCTAAAAGCATCGTGTAATTCATCTCTTCTCTCATCTTTCCATGCTTTTTGAGTAGCACTTGCTCTATCCTTATTTTCGGCTTGGTTTTTACTTGATCTTTTAACGGTACATTTTCTACATTCGGGTAGAAATTTTTTATTTACGTCTTTTTTATTTACATAGTAATAATTGTCATAGCTTTCTTCCAACCATTCTTGGCATTTCGTACATCTTCTTTCTACTATTCCATTATCATTTGTTCTGTGATTTTGAACATATAATGCATGTGTATTGACCGTTGTCATATATTATTTATTACCTCTTTCTTTAAATTATTATATTTTACTAATGTTATTAATAATATTTATTTACAATCATATATATCACCACCACCTTTCATAATAATTGCCTCCTATTCGCTTATTAATTCAATATCATTAATCTTAAAAATTTCAATTACATCAGCATCATATTTGTCTACAAAATCATCTAATTCCTCTTCTGTATCAAACCACGCATAAGATTGACAATTTCCCTTTTGATAAGTTAATAAATAGTTTTTATCCATTGATTAATTTACTCCTTCCTCCTTAAAATTTAGGTTCATATTTAACCGCTTTTTGTTCATAAGTATACTCTGTTTTACCACATTTCTTACAAGTTCTACTCCATCTATTCTTATAAGAATCTTTGAAAGAACTTTTAGGCCACATATGAATTCCTTGTGTTTCATACTCTCCGGTTAAGTATTCCTCCCTAAATTTTTCAGGGTCAGATTTAACTTCGCTCCATTGGTGATTGCAATTTCTTTCTAAATTTTCTTGGCTAGTCTTAGCATCCTTTAATTGTTGTTCAAGTCTTTTGATATCATCATAACTCATTGTTGTTTCCTTCTTTCATTTTTAAATTAAATTTCCGTTCAATTCTATCTTTGGAAGGTTTTAATCTCATCTAAATTGTCTTTAATAAATTGTGCTAGTCTAATTTTTAATTTCCAATCTTTTTCTTCAACCATTTTATCAAAAACATATCTCTCAATTGGAGTAGTTATAATAATGTCTGTATTTTGATTGAATTCATAAAATATAACATGTTCATCTCGATTACTAATACAGTCATCAGCTATATACCAACCTCCAAAATGTTTCACGATTGGTTCAATGATTTGTTCAGCATGACCCCATTTATTAACGACAATCTCAGTAATTTCGTTATTTGCACTATATCCATCTGTTTCTTCTCTATAATCATTTCCATAATAAATATGAAGGGATCTAACTTCTCCCAGATAATTTAAATTAATATAATGAGAGTTGGTTGAATTTTGTTCTAACTTGGCTTTTTGATCAAAATTTGCTACAACAAAATCAAAAACTTCTTTAGCAGTTATTTCCCTTTTTAATGCTCCACATGTGCTTATACCCATTTTCAATTTTACTCCTTCTTAACTGTTCGCCCTTTGTCGAATCAGTTTATAATATTTCTACCACTTAACCTGATATTTATTCAAAACTTCCTGAGAATATAAATAAGAATTATCATTATATGAGACAACATCTTCCCACCATCTTATACCATATTCTAATCTATTTACAGCAAAGTGAGAAATATCATCATCATGAATGTAAAATAAGATGTCGTTTCTTCCACCTTCTTCATTGCGTTCAACACTGCCATTTGTTTTAACTTCTTCACAAAATTTTATTCTTGCATTAAAATTTTCTTTGAAGAAATTTATGAAATCATCTACTGTTGAATCTTCTAGTACAGTACCTTGCCATACGCATAATTGATTGAATTTGTTTTCTAATTCCATTGATTTATCATCCTTTCATTTTACGATACTAGGAAATCGGGCTTTCGAGGGATTGCCTTTATTCTGGATGTCTTTCATCGTAAGTATCCATCCATTGACTAAGAATTTTTCTAGCTTCACTTTTACCTAAACCAAATTCTTCTCTAAGGTCTACCGAAGCACCAAACATATTAACCGTGCCACCGTCTCTTAAATCATCAAGAAATTCAAAATATTCCTTATTATTATTATCCATTAATATCAATCCTTTCAATTAGTATTTAATTCCCTTTAAGTTGCCTAAACAACTCTTTAACAAACATTTGCATTTTTCATCGTCTTCAAAATACTCATCAACATTATCAAAATAATTATCTTCTGTCTCAAGAATCCAATCTTCCCATTCTTGCTTTTCTTCATTAAATACTTGAAGTCCAGAAATATTACAATAATCAGGTTTAATTCTATTCTCTAGTTGAAATAGATCATAGCAAGCTAAAATGTCCATAACTTTCTTGCCTTCCTCTGCCGTTTCAACTGGGATATATAATATTGCATCATGACCAACTTGTGGGATGTGCCATACTCTTAATTTATTCACTTTTATACCTCTTTCTGCTCCTTAGAGCCAATAAATTCATCTTTCAATTTCCCATACAATAGTATTTTACTAGGAATTAACTCTTTGTAAAAGTGTTTCGGTCATTTCAATAAGTTGTTTCTTCCTAACTTTTTGACCAGTATTTGCAAATCTAATCCACCCACGAACATACTCAATAGTAGGAGGTTCTTTTTGATTAACTTTTCTAAATGCGTCTTCCCACTTATCCACAATTTGACGAACATCATTATCCATATCCTTCGAAACCTTCCTTTCAAGGCAAAATATTTAGAGTTTAATAACTAGCGTATGTTTTTAACTCCTCAGATTCTTGTTCATTGTGTTTACTCATAAGCATTTTAAACAGTTCTCTACTGTCTGTTCTAACTTTTGCTTGGTGTTATTTGTCTTCACATGTAAACAATACATTTTTTAATAACATTGTTGTTAATAATGATATCTGCTTACTTGTTAAATCATATTTTCCCATAATTCTCATCTCCTTAATGTAATGACTATTAGTCCCAATAAGCTAAATCATTTTTCCAACCTAGATAATTCATATCTAACCACACTTCACATTGAAACTTTGCCCACTCTTCAACTTGATCCCTATGATCAAAAAATTCCCAATGCCTATCCTTAGAATATTCGAAATCAGTCTTTACTATATCTGATTTAAATAACACTGTTCCGTCAAAATCATAAACTTCAAAATGAAAAGGTTGAGAATATTTTTCATAACCTGTAAGTGGTTTGTAATTAGGATTCTTTTCTTGAATTGGTTTCTTAACTTTCTTCACAGAAAACATTTCATAACTATCTTCGTAACCATAATAATATCTATCATCTCTATCATAAGAACTTTCTTCTTTTACTTTTTCCAATACTTCTTCATAACCAACTGTGATAAATTCTGGTTGCCGTTCAAATTGTTCTTCATCGTAATCATGTTTTTCAGAACTTATGTGTAATCTTCTATTGAAATTAATAAATGCATCTCTATCATAAAAAGCCGCTTTATAAAAGATACTAGCCCTTTCTCTTCCTTTGTTGTCTACTAAGTTTGACCACATACTATGGTCTGTTCTTTTTAAACTCCATCCAGTAGGCAATTCAACTTCCATAAATAAATCATCTTTATCACCTAAGACTTTAATACCAATTTCTTTAAGTTTGTTTAAGTATTCAACAGTATCTTTAACATTTCCTCTTCCATATTTAATAGGTAAACTAAAACTATTTACTAATGCAGATTGACCTCTTTTTTCCTGATTTTCAATTGCTTTGCTTACATCACCTGATAGAAGTGATTCCATAAATAATAGATTGGTTTCTGTATTATTAAACATTTTATAATCTTCCTCCTTTAAATTGCTTGCCCTTTGTCAAGCCAATTATACATTTGTAAAAATTCTAATGTTGGTTTCAACTTCGTCTTTGAGTCTTTTGATAGTCTCTTCTGATAATGAATAAATTTGTTCTGACATTAATTCACGTTCTTCTTCTGAATTAGTTTTCTTATCAACTTGCCAATAGATAAAATCTTTTATAACATCTCTTAAGTCGTTTGTACCATTGAAGTCCACCATAATTAATACCTCCTTTTTTTACTTACTAATCAAATCAATCTGCTCATCAGTCCAGTCAGTTTGATAATATCCTGCTAATTCACCTTCCTCCTCTACTTCATAAATTACACTCCATTCGATTAGTTTTTTAATCTCTAATTCAACTTTCTCATAAATCCAAGATTTAAATGTTTCTGAAGAAATACTGTACATTAAAATTTGTTTGAATGAATCTAATATATCTTGATTTGTAGTATAAAGAGTTTTCTTTACTAATCGCACAATGGTTTGTTGTACATCGTTTTGTAATTTCATTAGTGATCATTCTCCTTTCAAATTTAGAGTATAAACTTAGACATTGATAGGATTATTCTTCCTCAATTCTTTGCGTCCTAAATTCATGCCCACAATTTTTACATATCCAAAAGTTATGATATTGATTTCTGAAATCCCATGTTAAATCTTCGCTTCCACATTCAACGCAGTAATCTTCGTCTTCAGTGATTTCTTGATTAATTTGATCAGTAATTCCTTTAACCTTTTCTTCATCAACTTCATTAACCTGTTTAACATTTTTGAATACGATTTTCTTTTCCATTTCAATCATCCTTTCGCAATATAATTACAACCATTTTTCGGACATCTTTTCCATATAACCATTCTGATTTACTTTAGGATAAAACATCATCTTTTTAAACATTTTTTCATATAAGCCAAGTTTGCCAAAAGTAATTACCTCAATTTCTCCGGTGTATTCTCCTTCTTTGAAATCTATTTGCTGAATAAAATCTTCATAACCAGTAAACTTGGCCCATTTTTCAACTCCATTTACTAAATTAGTTGCAATGTGAATGAATCCACTGTCTATTAATTCTTGTTTAGTTTTTAATTTCATTTTAGATTTCTCCTTTTTTCAATTCCTCTAAATTAATTCAGTAATATCAAAGTCATAATGTACTGCCAACCTTAAAGCATCTTCAAATATTGGAATGTTTGGATTGGCTTTATTAAACCATGATTTAACTAGTTCTGATTTATGCCCTAGATCATTTACAATATCTACATTGCCAAAGTTATATACTTTTTTGATTTCCTGAAGATTAGTCTTGATGATCTGTCTGTCAGTAGAATTATACTTCTGCATAATATTTAACAATTCTGATTGAGTATAGGTGTTTTTGACTTTCATTGCTGTGGTAACTCCTTTCTATTTGATAGTTGTATCTTACCATATTTATAGGGTATTTGCAATACCATTTTGATATAAATAAAAAAGATTATTTTTATATTTATAATGCCATACAATTGCGTTTTTATCCTAAGTCATATTCACACATCGTTCTTGCATAGTCACTAACCCATCTGAAATCATAAATCTTCCTTACATTTTTAATCTTTAAACATGATTCAGCAGGTATGAATAATTCATTTGGTTTAGTTTCTTTGCTTTTAATTTCTCCAAAGGTTGTTTTCTTTAAGTCATACCACTTTTTATTTTTAGGTATACCACAAACAAAGACTGTAGCATCATTATCTATCTCACCAATCCATAAAGATAATTTGTCTTGTTTCTCTTTAGGGAGATGATTTAGAAACATCTTATTTTCTACGCCTTGGACATAAGCATACACTCCGTATTCACAATCAGGGAATAATTCTTCTGTTGAATAACTTTTGTGCAATGTTTGATTTTGTGGCTCAAATCCGTCTAAAGAAAATCGACTGATCAACATAGTAATTATTCCCCTTTCATACCCATTGAAAGCATTCTTTGAAGTCATTTAGCAGATTGTTGAAATTCCAAACTAACAATATGTTTACTACATATAACTTGATATCCATTTTTAACCTTAACTAAATAATGACCATCATCAATTTTACTTATTACTTTCATTTTTACATTCGTTTTCTTATGTATAGCATCTCCTAATGTAATAGATAATCCTTGTGGAATAGGTTTAGCTTGAACAGGTTTTGAAATAACTTTACGTTTCTCACTATTAAATGCTACTGGATCTATAAATTCTCTACTACCCACTTCAGGCTCAGAAACAGTTTTAGTACCCATTACTTTTGGATTATACACTTTGTTCTCGATATTATATTTATATCTAGTATTATCATTGATTATTTCTGAATGAACTTGATTTAATGAATGGATATTAGTACTTATATGTTTTTTGAGTTGAATTAGGGTTGTTAATTCACATTTTGCTTGTTGCCTAAACAGTTGGTTGTCTTTAATTTCTTTAGCTAATTTATAACCTTCACAAGCATTAAAATTTGTATTCATAATTTTATGTAGCATGTCTATATTAAAGAGATTAGCAGTTCTAACCTCTTCAGTAAGACGCTTAACATCTGAATTAATTTTGTGATAGATTTCTAATAGTTGAGATGTGTAATTAGTAGCTAGACACATTTTATATTTCATCTCCTTCCTTCTTGTTTAAAATAAACCTTCAAGCCAATTTCTAAATCCTTCTGTTCGTTTTCTGATAAAAGCATACAACATAATTCATTCGCCATCTGATCTGCCATTTCCTCAGTATCATCTTTAAGTTTATTTAACGCTATGTAGTGGCCTATCTCATGTGCTAATACCCAAGGTTTGTTTTGATGTTTTTCTAACACTTCAATTTTACAATTGTCTAAAAATATTCTTCCTTTCCTGTCTTGATGATATAAAATATGTCCTGCTGCTGTACCTAAATCATTTTTATACTCAAGAGGTATTGAAAATAAGGAGCATAAATTAATTAGTTTTTGATTAAGATTTATTTCTGTTTTTGTACGTTGCTCTTGTTTGAGTTGGATTTCTTTTTCAATTTGCTTGGATGTAATGAGAGTAAAATATAGATATAATAAAAAGCATATGAAAGTTATGATGAATAGAGCTGTGAAAATTAACAGTGCTATAAATTTAACCATTATTTTATCCTCCTTAATTTTTCAATTAAAAATATTATTTGAAGTTATTTGACTTTTGGTGTTTCAATATAAGATTCGATAATATCCCATTTATCAAACTGACCATCAGTTAAATTGATTTCTGCCTTCCAATCATTACTATAATTTGAGAGTATTCTAGGAAAATAAGTAGTACGCATTATTTTATTATAATCATTTGTCATATAATCAAAAGCATCAGAATAATAATAAAAACTATTTACATACACAATGTTTCCATTATTTAAACGGATTAAACAATATATTTGGTATCGTTCTGTTTCCAATAAAATTCTCCTCTATTTTTACTTTCAAATCGTCATTATGTGGGAAATGTCTTAATCAGAAATATCCACACTTTCTAATCTACCATCATACATTTTTTCATTTGGTAAATTATCTAAATGCCATTGTTCAAATTCTTTTAGTTTTAGGATGTCATTCTCTTCTTGTTCATTTAGATAAAATATCCCAGTTTCAACAACCATTCCTGATGGAGTGCTAAATTGAACAATAGAATGTAAAGTACCACAATTTACGGATAAACCCTTTAAAGAAACAATTCTTCCATAAACTTTATTTTTGAAAACTACTGGTTGACCTAAATATGTTTTAGTTAACATTTTTATCAAACTCCTTTTATCAATTTATTTATTAACATCAAATAAATTAACCACAATCAACATAAAAACAATTGCTACTGCTCCTACAATAAAAGGTAAATATTGATATAACCAGTCATCTTTAAGATATTTTTGAATATATTCTTCTGCTCTTTTCTCTTCTGGAGTTTTATACAATAATTCTCTAATACCACCTCTTGCCATAGATGTACCTCCATCACATCACTTACAATTCTTCAATACCATAGTCAACTATCTCTAATTTTACAGCTAATCGTTTTGCTTGCTCTTCTGTTTTAAATAAAAATTGATGTCCAATTGTATTATTTCCTTCTTGATGTATTTCATAAATTGTTTCTTTTGAAGTCCAAAAATAACCGTCTTCGTCCCATGCTGGTTCTTGCCAACCTAGATAATCAGTTCTATCTACTTGAGTGCCAAATAACCCACTTTGTTTTGTTATAGCGTACATTGTTAATTCCTCCTTAATAATTATCAGTTAAGTTGCATGATTGATTTGATTAATTAAATGGACATTCAGTTATAGTTTTAATTTGCTTAGAAAATGACAAGTAGTTATTAAAAGGACATTTAAGATTCGAATTATATAGACAATAATCAACCAAGCAATGTTTTTCTTCTTCTAATAGGCTCAATGCCTTTGATGCAATAAATATACACTCTTCAAAACAATCATAATCGCTTTTGCCTTCCATATCAAAAACATCACACGCATTCGATATCTTTTCTAGTGCTTCTTTCATAATTTTAAATTTATCCATCTTAACACTTCCTTTCGCTTTTATATTCTACAGCCAATTCCAAAACTTTACTATACAATTCTGAATCTCTATCAATACTCCTATTCCATCCTGCACAAATGAAAATCAGTTCATTAGTTGTTTTATTACACATTGCCAATTGTGCTAATAAATCTGCTTTTTGAATATCTTCAATACAATCATATAATATAGTTTTCTCTTGAGTGTCAAAATCTATTTTATAAATTGAGTATCCCATAATTTAATCATCCTTTCAATTTTCCCTATCCAAAAACATTTTATCCTTAAACCTGTAATAATGATATCTGTCTTTAAAATAACCCTTAGAGATTAAATATTCAGGAGCAGACAATCCATTAACTGACGCTCTCTTAGATAATTTTCCATATTCTTTTCGAGTGACAAATTCATTTGTGTTTGGATCTTTCCATGAAGTTATGTTAGATTTCCAATGCATTTTTGGTATCTCCCCTTGTGTAATAGTATTTTAGTATAAGTTCTATATTTAAGAGGAAATACCTTTTTCTCATGATATGTCAGATTTATTCGCTCTCATGTATTTTATCTACGGATTCATAAAATCTATTTTCATCCATCATTTCTTCAAAACATCCATAATGATACATGTTACCATCATGAGTTGTTTTATCATCACCTTCTAACTCATTGATATACTCACCACACCACGAACATTCATGTGCAACCTGTCTGTGATCACCTTTACCTACAACTTTCATTATATTACCTCCTCTGTTATACTCTTTGAAAGAGTGATTTTAAGGGATATTACGACTCTAAGAATGAAGCTATGGGCCACTTCTAGGAGTCACACTTTGTATTGCATCATCAAATGTTTGACATAATAACTCAAAATTAAAACAGTTCTTTTCCATATCATCAATTAATGCCAAACAAGCAGAATAACTTTTCCCATTTTTATATTCTTCAAGTATTTTACCAAGTCTTTTAATCTTATCCATTATTATCATCCTTTCTTAATCTTAATTAAATTCTACAGTTTTGAAAACCTTATATCCACCATAATATAAATAAAAATTATCTCTTCCACTTTCTTCTCTTCCTAAAGTGCCATCCTCAAATACCTCTTGCCATTCCCATTGATCTCCTCCATTGCTGTAATAATTACGATTTACCTTATTGATAATTACTACTCTCATATCTGGTTTATCGGCATCACAGTACCATACAATTTGATTGATACTAGGATGGTTAATTATATCTCCACGTTTGCTAAATGAGTAAGGAATTCTTTTCATTTTCCTTCATCCTTTCTAATTATAAAATCCGTCCAAAGACTGTTTTATGCTGAAATTTTATCTCTTATTCCTCTGAATAATTTCCAAAAATCTGATCTATCTTTATTTGATTTTGTTCTTAATGAATAATAGTCAGATAATAATCTTCCACGATTATCATAAGCTTGATCAGTAATGTATAAACTACTGTCTCCAAAATCTTTTAATGCTTTTTCATAAATTGGAAGTTGATCAACATTGAAATTTGTTAGTAGGTTTTCTTCATGGTATTCGTGATCAAATTCTCTACTATTGCTAACCAAGTGTAAATATATTACCTCGAAATTGTATTTCATGTAGTTAAGTTTTGTAAAAGTGTCGGGACTTACATTATTATCCCTATAATATTGCATCCAATATTCTCCGTCAACACAAATATTTGCATCAGATTGATTAAAGAAATTCTTATAAAAAATTCTACCATTAAGCCAAGAACCATCCGTGCAAATCTGAAGTTTATTTAATAGTTTAGTATCACCAAGGATTTTATTAAACACCTTTCTATCCGCATCAGTAATTTGATTACTTTTCATGAATGATAAGATTCTTTTAACCATTTGCTTCTTAGATATTTTGTGACAACTTCCTTTTGCGAGGTTTATTTGTCTTTCAGTTAATTCTTTATCCCAAGACATCACCGGAATAGCAGGTACTAAATTCTTTTTCATTATGTACACTCTCCTCTTTAAATTTTATTTTCCAAAGCATTTAAAAGTTACATTTGGTTGGGTAAAATTTGCTCAGTATACCCTTGCCTAATTAATCTGGTTTTCTCCAATTCCATCTCATAGTTACTCATTCCTCTAAGTATATATTTGGTTTTCTTGATTGTGCCATCCTTTTTAACATTTACTTTTAGGTAATCAATTCCATCTTCACGTTTCACAAAGTATTTTACAACATCCTCTTGGACACATTCTTTTACTAATTTTGTATTTGTCATATAATACATCCTCCTTAAATTTTAATTAATATTTCCCTCTAGTAGATAATTCTTTTTCCAATTCTCCGACTTCTTCATTTGTCAAGAAAATCGTAACCATTTGTTTACTTTTAGAATCATATTGCTTTAATGATATTCCGCCTTTTATAATTTTAGCAAATGTGCAATCCTCATCTGAGTTTTCAATGTCTCCCTCTAGTACAATATAATTTTCATTCATGATTTATCATCCTCCCATTCTCTTTCTTCAAACTCATTACAAGTGTTATTACTAGGAAGAATATTTCTAATTAAACCACATAGTGTCGTTCCTACAGGGAAGTTCATACCAATTTCTGCATAATGTTTTTGTAAATATGATGGAATATTAAAACAATGTTCACAACCAAAACAATTATTTTCCATTATTCAAACTCCTTTCAATTCTGCCTTTTCTGGGATATTATTGAACTAGAATTACTGCATGTAACAATCTAGCTAACTCAAAACCACCAATATAAACTTCTTCTGATTCTCCAAATTCACCTATAGGACTTGCCATAATCCCTCCATTTAAGATTTCTTTTACCAAATAGACATAGGAATTATTTTCTTTAGAAACAAATATTCTCCCTACTTTTATTTCAGCTAACGCATTTGTTCTTACATATTTCATTATGTACCACTCCTTAAATATTTATTTCTTAGTTACATCTTATCACATTTGGAATAAATTGCAATAGTTTTTAAATCAAATATAAAAACAAAGTTGGAAAGATAATATTGAATCTGTTATACCATATCTTGGATATTAGTATTAACCATTCCAATCTGAACATTCATTTACATTGAAAATAAATTTAAGTTTATGGTTCTTGAGACATGATTTATATTCTATATGATCGCAGTCTAAATTGAGGCAGAACCAACAAGAATGTTTAATTTGTATTTGTGTCATTGTTATTCACATCCTTTATATTTTATTTTACTTCGTCCGTAATACATACGAAGCATTTTCTGAACTACTAGAAGACGTTCCCCAATATTGGGTAGCGTTAATCTACTAGACGATATTCGTCTTTTTAAAGTCGCAATTTGTGACTTAGGATATTAACTATACGAATAACGTATAGTTTAAAAAGTCCATGCAATAAATATGGTCGGCTGTTATGGTAAAAATGACCAAATGAAAATAACATTTTAAGCTATAAATATTTGTAATCAATTGCCCATCCAAGAGTATCAATCTTTATACTACAATTACTAATCATTTTTGTGTACATTTTTGCTCTATCCATGTCCCCTAATTTTTCAAAATATTCTAACCTGTCTCTATTAATATCATTTTCCCTTTCAAGTCTTTGGATTTCTAATTGAATCTCATTTAATTTTTTCATTTCAATTTCTCCTTAATTTTATTTTTAGCAACCAATGCTATAATATAATCCCATATCTATGTTATAACTGCATCTGTTATATTGACTCTGTTATATAAGATATGAGATTAAATCACTAGCACAGATTAATTTAAATTAAATCCAAGAAACACCTATACCATTTGAAAATAATTTGTTAGGGTTATAATAAAGATTACCAACTTTTACAAATACCCTATCTTGACTATGAAAAACCTTTTTAATTTTATCAGAAAATTCCATTGCTTTTGTTATTGCTTCTTCAAGTGTAGAACATCTTGTTATTTCATATTCTCTTTTAATTCCAAAATGTTCAGTGATAACTTCACAATATTTATTATCATCATCCACATTATTAATTGAATCACTAGACAAAATATATTGTGTCATGCCATTAAATAAATTATGCATATATTCTCGATAGTCTTCTTCCGTAATTTGTTTGCCATTGTCAAGAGTGCCAACATTAATATGTTTGGAATAATTTCCATCAAGAATAAGAAGATTCCAAATATTATCCGTTTCAACACTTGCTCCACGATGAAGAGAATAACTTCTAAAAATTTTCCAATCCCCATTTGGAAGTTGAATTTCTACTGTTGCTTTTTCAGTATTATATTTCCCATCCCCTCTAAGTGTTCTCTCATCAATTTTCCAATTAAGAGATTTAAAATTAACAGTTGTCATAATTAAATTCCTTCTTTCTTTTAAATATACATTTAAAATTTACTTTTGATAGTATTAGACATCGTTATTCTACCTTTTGTTTTAACCATTTAATTTCATCTTCAATTGCATCATTTTCGTATACATATACATTACCTGAAATATCATTTCCATATTCGCCCCACTCAGGATCATAATTGATTCTAGTTTTTGCAAATTCTTCAATGCTCATGTTCATAATTTTTTCATAATTTGTCATTTTAATCATCCTCCTGTTATTTGTTATACCACCTAACAGAGTTAAACAACCATACCAAGCTTAAGATACTTTTTTATACTGGCTCAAACCAGAGTTATTTACTTTTATATGGGCATTTAGAACAATAATCAATGTCTTTGATTTTGAAAATTTCCATTAATATTCAATTCCTTTCTTATTTAAACTCCAATAAACCTTGCTTTTTAAAGGTCAGTAATTTTCTTATAATAATCAATACGATATTGATCTTCTAAACCCTTAACACGCTCTTGATATTTTTTGATTGATTCATTCATTATAAAGGGTTTAATAACAATTTTCAATGCTTCTTCCAACTTGTAACTTAAAATATACTCAATAATTTTATCATCAGACATAAAAGATAATTTATTGAGTGTTGATTTAATCATTTCTGAAGAATATTTATCAGTAAAATCTTGCTCTACCCATTCATCCTTCAGAAGTGGTTCATCCTCTAATATTTCATAAATTAATTCATGAATCGTTTTAGTTTCACTATATCTTTTCGTAAACCATTCTGAAAAGTCTGTTAATGGAATATCGTACTTCTTTTCAAACTTCTTTTTGTATTCAGTTTTTACAATGATAAAGCCGATTTCACTAGTGTATACATTTTTATCCTTGAGTATTTCTTTTGGAATCTCTTGTTCAAATTCATAGTTAATACATAGTCTTTTCATAATAAATACACGCTCCTTCAAATTTAGAATACTTGGAAATAATAGATTCGAAGGATATAGAATTTACAAAATTACCTTAAATCCTTTTTCCTTATCATCAATCCACTTAATAATATAATTCAATGTTTCTTCTGAATTTCCAATATCGCAAAACTCATGTCTACCATCTGAATGTATTTTACCATTCATTTCAAAATTGAACCACACTTTTACATAGATATTATTTAGATTATCTTCTTCAATTAAAACTGATTTAAATCCTAATTTGTTTAACTTGATTTTTAAATTATTATTCAATACTTTATCTCGCAATTTTTCAAATGCATTTTCTTTTGTTATCAATTGCCAACCTTCGCAATTTTCGTATTTACAATTACAAGAGACTACTTCAAAATAATCATGGAATTCTTCAATTATACATTCGTTTGATTCTACGCACTGTTCTATAAACTTTGCTTTATCAATTTTCATTTTTATTCCTCCAATTAATTTAATTAAAAATCCTCTAGAGCCTCAGAACTCAAACTGTTATATCATAAATGACATTTCTACTCAACAATAGACCATATATTGAAGTTCAATGATTCTAACACAATATCTCTAAGTATATTATGCTCGAATCCATTCACATTGATATATACAAGGTCTTTAACCTTATCCTTTGAGATATTGTCTAGAGTCCTTTCTATCCACTTAATTTCTCCTTTCTTCGATACTGCTTTCTTGCTTTTATCCCTGTATAATTCTCGTATTGCTTCAAATACATCATACCAAACTGTAGTATTGTCAACCAACTCAAGTTCTTCCTCAAAAAATCCATCACTAACATTTTGAGTAAATTCTACTACATAAATTTTTCTACTAGTTAAAGATAATTGAATTTGAACAATTTTACCTTGTCTTTGATCTTTGGTTTTTACAATATTGCCTAATTCCATCAATTACACAACCTTTCTATAATTCCATTTACTGGTTCGGTAACATGAGAATTGTTATAAGCATCTTCAAACAATTTAGAATATGATTCATCATTTCCTAAATCTAGATATGTAGGAAGTCTTTTAGGAATTACACCAATAAATTTAGTATCATTTCTATAGCACCATTTAGGAATTTCCATAATTGAATAACTTAAGCCACAAACTAGATAAGGTTTTTCATTAATAATCATAATGTTGGGACGTTGTGTTTGATTTTTAATACATTCTTGTGTATATTCTTCAGAATACCACATAAAGAATTCAGTTGCTTGATTCATTCTGGAAACATCTCTTCTCATTTGGTCAATTTTAGTTTCAGTTAGCATCATTTTTAATTCCTCCTAATAATTTAATTTAGTTTGATGGATTATCTATACCACTTCACAATTGATAGATAAAATCTAAAACCATAAACATATTGATCTTGACTTACAATTGCTTGCTTGAATTTATATGTCATATTAACCTCCTTGTGATTCTAAAGTGGAATTGTTATGGAAATTATACCATAATCAACTCCTTAGTATAAATTTTAACCACTTGATCAATAGTAAAAATACTTTGCAAAGTTTTTCTTCGATTGATTCCTTTGGTCCATAAGTTGGTTGTAGAGAAAGCTCTTTCACCTTTGATTACTCTAAAACCTTTTGCTAACCAGTCTGCATATGTAAATATATTTTCTCCATTATATACGAATCCTTTAGATTTTGCAATGATATAAATTATTTCATGATTTGACTTTGATACTTTTGATTTTGACATTGTGGCTCCAACCTCCTAACTTGATTTGTTATAGTGAAAATGAGATATTTAATTGATAGTTTGTATTTATACAATATCCTTTAAGAATTACACTGTACAACGTATTGGCATCAATTGTTATAATTATTTTACATCATACAGTGTCCATATAAAAGATATTGAATTAAGCTGCTACTCTGGATTTCTTTGATTTCTTAATAGAGGATACTAGCACAACATCAGATAACTTCATGATCTTAGTTACTGTCCGGTTATTCCAGATTTTAAGTTTAATCTCGGCATATGGAACAGGTTCAAGGTTTGAGTAGTAAGCAATGTTGATGATTTCTCCCCTGTAAGGCTTTAGAGAGTGACCTTCGCCAGTGTAAACAATTTCTTTGCCTAAGTATAGGATATTTAATTTTGAAGCAGAATGAGTTAAGTTTTTCATGTTTTTAGGTTTTTGCATTGGAATACCTTCTTTCATAAATTTATTTAGTGATTTGGTTAGATGATATAGAATATGTAGATTATTTGGAAATATGAGCAATGAATTTTTCGAAAGCATCCATAGTAAAAGGGACTTGAGGATGTTCGGCACAAATTGCTTTGAATTCCTTGAGTAGTTTTAAATTCATGATTGTTTCCTCCTCCTTTATTTATTTTAGGATATATCGATTAGGTTTATATCCTTTGGTCAACCCTTGTATACCCACTGTTATATTGAGTTTTGTTATACAAGGACTGAGCAAAGAGCATAAGCTCTTTAGATAGTGTAGTTTATTTATCGTGCATAATTTTTTCTTTTATCTCTACAAAAATGACATCTCACTGGTAAGTTTAATCCTTTCGATTCAAAGAATTTTCTTTCGCCATCTGCAATATAAAATTCTTCATTACAGTCTTTACACTTAATTGGTTTAAAGCTTTCGCTTAAATTTAATTCAGGAATTAGACTAATATCCAAACCGTCAAGCATACAACTAGGACATTCTGAATATTCATATTCCTTATACTCTCCACCACCTTCTTTAATAATTTGAATAATTTCTTCTCTGTCATCATTGGTTATTGTCCATCCACATCTTACACATTCACATTTATACATTTTACATTCCTCCTTAGATTTTATTTATAGAGTCTTCAGAACTCTTCTAAACCCCCTTGCTCTGCAAGTGTTTGGTGTTATGCTGTTATGAGCGTTGCAAGGATGCTTGGAAGGGCTTTGAGTGCCCTATTTACCTTTTCATTTGTTGAAGTTCTCTAAGAATCTCTGTATTAAATCTTACCATTTGCATAATCTCTAATACTTTAATAGCTTTGTTGTCAATGCTCATTAGATCCGCTTTCAATACCTTTTCAACGTCTCGAACAATTGTCTTCAAATCTTCTAATTCTCTTTGAAGCATATTGTTAATTACTTCTGTGTAGTGCTGTTCTTTAGTCTTCTCCATTAATAAAACTCCTTTCATTTCCCAGAAAATTATTGATTTAAAGTAAATCAATTCCACTGATAATAAGCAAGTATCCAACCGCTTTTATCGGTTGTCTCACTAATTGTATATTTTCGTTTGTGAATCTCTTTTGCATACGCTTCTGCCTTTTCTTTGGTAGCAAAAATATTAAAAGTAAAACATTTTTTCATTTCCTTCACTCCTTAATTTAACTAATTTTACCTCGAATCAATACACCGCGATTGTTATAGAGATTATAGGTTTATGGTGTATTGAATCCAAATTCAATTAATCAAATACCATAATTTCCTGCAAGATATTCCATTGCTTCTTTCTCTGTCTTTCCAATGTGTTCATGGTTGTCATGTGTTCCATACCAATATCCTGCATAGCGTAAAGGTAATGAGTCATCATATCCTGGCCATGTTTGAGTATTGGCTTTTGGTGTGAAACGTAGTTCAGTTGTTTTGCCTCCAATATTGTAGGTTTTAATGAGTATGGCATCTTCCATTTTACATTCTCCTAATTTATTCATTTGCTTCTCATACATTTCTTGGAATTTTACTTCTAATTCTTCTTTCCCACCAAAATAGGAGTATATAGATGGTTTTTTGGAATATCGTGAATATTCTTCATATTGACAGATTTCACTTTCAAGAATGAAGAAATATTCTTGAGGATATAATTCTGAGAATCTTACAGCAGGAAAACATTTTTCAGCAATGTGGATTGCTTCAGAAATAATAAGTTCTGGAGCATATAGAATAGTTTGGGAAAATGGATCTTGTTGACTGTGTAGAACGTTGATTTTCATTTTACGACCTTCTTTCTAATTAATAGACTAAAGGAGAGATATAGAACTGTTATTGTTATGCTTAAAGTCCTGTATCTCTGGCTTTAATCTACAAATCACTCAAATATAACAAACGAATCTTTCCATGTCTCCATCTAAGGTTAAAACCACTTTGTAAATTATGTCTCCGTCTGAAGTAAATTGACCAGATTCTTTGACTTCCAGGATTTCTTCAGGATGCATTTGAATTTCTACTAGAGAATCTTTGATATAATTTGCATCTTTTTCAGTGACATCTAGGTTTTTGATCATTTTTTCAATTTTTGATTCTTTTAGCATTTCTTCAAATTCAGGTGTTCCAATTGCCTTAAATTCTTCTGGTTTTTGTTTATCCCAACCAAATGTTTTCCATGCTTTTCTTAAATTCTCATCATTCATTTTTAAAAACTCCCTCTTTTAAGATTTAAGCAAGAACAAAACTAATGCGTTTCTTGGTGTCATTATTTGATATTTCAACCCCTCTATATTTTCTACTGTATACGAAATGACTTTCGACCATATTTCTGACTTGATAACTACCACCAGATAAATATACATCAATACTCATACCACTCCAACCATATTGGACTTCTGGACAATTTTCGCATCCCTCTAAGATTTTGTTAATAGTGTGTTTAACTTTTTGGATTTTAGAAGTCATTACTTTTTCTTCTTCGTCTCTAAACACAATTAGCACTTCCTTTAAATTAATAAATAATATTCAAATAGATTAATAACAATATATCACGCTTGCACGCATACGTCAATAAAAATTTAGTCTTTTTTCTCCTTTTCGTCTAAATATTTTTCAATAGCTTCTGCAACTATTTGAGCTATTGGACGGTTCACTTTTTTGATATGAGTGTCTAGTCTTTGACGTAATTCTAATTCGATTCTAGTATTTAGTGATACCTGCATCGTGATACCTCCTTCTGTTATTACAAGTATAGCATACGTGCGTGCGTTATGGAAGGATTGTGGTGGATGCTAGAGCCTTGGAAATGTAAGTTTCATGGGAAGTTACTCAATAGACCTTAAAAAATTAATTAATGCAGTTTTTAGTTCTTTGCTTTCATTGGTATTGAATTTATCAGTAATAACTCTAGAAAACAAAGTACCTGCTAATTCTCCAGTAGATAATACAGAAAATAAAGATTGTTTAATTGAATTGGTTTGTTCATCATTTAGAACTAAATTAATATGCATATATTTAACCTCCTCTTTAGCATCCTGCCACGACTTGGAACGTGCGCTGGTGCATTACAACCGCATGATTGTTATTGTTATATTGCGGTTGTCTTCTGCAAGGTTTAATGAATAACTTTTAGCCTTTTTATTTTTGCTGAAACCTTTCCTTCCATGACATCTCCATAATACCAGTCTTCTCCACCATAATCCTTTGAACAAATTTTATCTTGATAAACATTGAATTCTTCAGGATCTTTTGCTACCTCTTGTTCGATTTGTTTCCATGCTCTGCTTGATTTTGCTTGTTCAATAGATGGATATAATTCAGATTTATAAACCGCATCATGCATTCCTGGGTAATCATAGTCAAAACCTCTGTATACATCTACATATGAAACATGCTTGCCGACAAAAGGTAATGTTATAGAATCTATATATACATCCTCTCCACCTAAATAAGTACAATCGTATTCTAAACTTTTTGCGTATTGCTCGTTTAAGAAAACGCGTTCGCCTCTGATGGAACTATCTCTTTGAGAACGTATTACAAAAACTTTAACCTCATTCATAATTCTTTTAGCCATTATGTACACTCTCCTCAATATTTAGCATCTGAGCAGGACTTGTGACCTGCTCTGTGCATTAATAGAGCGTTGATTGTTATTACGCTCTACCACTCTGCATTGATTGACCTATAGATAAGTAATAGGACTATAATTTTGTTTAACCGGATAAGGCAATCCATATAAAGCAATCCAAACTTTTTTACGCTTCTTGATATACTTGCGGTGTTTGGTTAATTTTGATTTATTTAGCATTTCTAACACTCTCCTTCATAGGGATTTTTAAAACCCATGTTTCTATTGATCCACAATGAGGACAATCAATAGGAGTTTCGCCACAATTCACAACTACTTCATAGCAATTATTACACATTAATGTCAATTTATCCATTTTAAAACTTCCTTTCATTTCACAAGAAATTCGTATTTCGTTGGAATTACATTTTAGCATTTGGAAAATCCTGAAAGTAATAATCCAAGAGAATTGCAAGCTCTGTGCTTATTTTCTTAGAATTTTTTACCCTAGAATCAATATAGCATGATGAAAAGTTTTCTGTCTGAATCCCTCTCTCATAAGCCGAATGTATCATACCACCATCAAGATCATATTTCTTAAAAATTTCCTCTAATCGTGCTGCATATTGCTCTTTTAAGTTCATGTTTTTCATCCATAATATGTATTCCTCCTTAATTCTTCCTCTAGTTTATCATACTTACCTACCTTGATAAACTCCAAGCACCTGCAACCTATTGTTATGATTGTTATAGTTTGCAGGATCTTAGGCATCATCAAAATAATTATTTGTTGCTTTAGTCCATGACTTATTATATCATGATGTCATAGAATTTATAAGTAGGGATAGAGTGAATTTAAAAATAATTATTTAAAGGGTATTTTCTAGGGATACCCTCGAACCCTTGTAGTGTGGCTGTTATAGCTTATACAGCCTTTTGCATTGTCAAATCTAAGCCAACATTAACAACTTAGAAGTCTCGACTATAAAATAGTCTTTGTTGCTCATGACATTAGCATAGGAATCTTTTCCTTCAAATTCATCAATAATAGTCTTTTCTTCCTTTGTCATATCTTTATAATTTGATTTTCCATATGAAGGAGGCAACCAACCTTTTCTTTGTGATCCGAACAAATTGAACTTATGTAGCAAATCCAAATTAGTAAATTCAATATGGCAAGTACCTTTCTTATAGAATGTGACAGTAAAATATTTTAGTGGTATTTTCTTTGTGTCTCCATATCCTTCAGCAAACTTCAATGTTTCTTTAATATTTACATCCTCTGTCGCTCCCTGATCAAGATAATTGAAAACCTTTTCCGTGTCGGTTAGTTTATCAACAATTTTATAATCAGTTGGTTGAAACTCTCCACTATAGTCGTTAAAAGCATGTAAAGGAATAATAACTTTCTTGTTAATTTTCCAACCTTTATTAGTCTTCCAACCATTGAAGTAGTGTATATTTTTTGATGTTTCATCGTGCCAATGGTGCTTATGGCTGAATTGCTCAAATAGATTTAAAATAGTATCCTCTACCCCTTTTACCATTTCGTTGTTTAACTGAATTTTAATGGTGTAAATGTTATAGAGGCTGAAATCGTAGTCTTTAAGCTCACTTATTTTAGACCTATATTTTTCCCTTAGATTTGATGTAAATAGACTCATAAATTCCTCATTGGTGAAAAGTGCAAGCCAATATTTCATTCTGACTTGTTTAATATAAGAATTTTCTTTTGAACAATTTCCATCTTTATCGTTGACAGTTAAATTTAGAATTGTGTTACTACTATCTTCTTTAAAAGAAGATAGTATAAATGGTTTTATTGCTTCATATTCTGCAATTAATCTTAGTCCTGCTTTGACTTCAAAATTATACTTCTGGACTATTCCTTTTAAAAAGTCTGCATTGACCACTTTACCGCTGTTATGGACTTCCTCGCGGAATACTTCTTGTTGCCTTAATCCTTCTAGAATTATAGATGACTGTTCAGTTTTTGGAATGTTGACATATATTAGTGCTACCTCAACCATTGTAGAGCGTTCTGAATCAATAAAAGCATTTTGAATATATTCGATTTCAGCGTTATAATCCTCTAGTTTTTGTACTAAGTCTTTTCTAATATTGGTATATGGATTTTTTAGGTTCTCAGCACTGAGCAATGACACAATAATTCCACCTTGATCTTTTTGCATGTCAATTGCTTTTAGTAAAAATTTGTCTCCTGTGCTGAATGGAGGGTTCATTATCACAGCGTCATAATGTTTGAAACTTTCAAAAGTCAAATAGTTATCATGAATTACCCTATATCCTTTTCCTCTTAGAATATGTTGTAAGTTTTCATCAACCTCAATGCAATCGAGATCCCATTTTGCTTCGCGGTTATAATATGAACTATGAGCATATTTTAGTTTCTCAATTATAGCGTCTGCCAAATCTCCTTTACCTGCTGAATTTTCTAGAATACTTGAAACCATTTTGAAGTCTATTTTCTCTAGCATTTTTCTAATTAGTGGCTGTGGAGTGGGATAGAAGTCTTTAATATCTTTAAACATTTGTTACAACCTCCTCTACATATTTAAAAAAATAACCTTTATGAGATTGTCTTTTCCCTCTGCAAACTGCCGATATTGCACTATTTAATAATTTAACTCCAAATAATTCTTCGCTTTGTCTTTCCAGATCGTTGTTACTTTTAAATATCCCTATACTTTTGCCATCTTTGAAAATCTCAACTCTTTTAGAATTTAATTTACCAACTTTAAAAGCACTTCTTTTCATTTCTTCTTTGCCATCGTAATTGCACCATCCGAATTTAGTACCTTTATTAAGATAGGATGTTACTGTAGTTGTACCAATTTTAAATATTTTACTAATCTTATTTGCAGATAAGACCTCATTATTGTTTTTAAATTTACATATTTCTTTTGCTAAATTATTTGTAGCGAATTCTTCACATTTATTCCAATTTATAATAGTTAGATCAAACATACTAGATAATTCACTATTCAATATATTATTTTTAATAAAATTTAGTTCGGAATATCTACAATTAATAATTATATAATTATCCACATCATTGTATAATGCCAAATCCTTTTTATTTTTATCATTTTTCTGAATTTGAATTAATGTTGTTTTTGATTTCCTTGAAATTTCCTCATAATGCTGTTTACCATGTGTCTCAACTATACTGCTTGGAGAAGGAATATAAAAATCATATTTAAACCCCTCACACCAATCTAATATGGTTTTATTTAATTGAGTAAAAAAATATATATTTAATTGGTCTAAAACTGAATACATAATCTTTTCGGGATAACTAATACCATCGCCACAAGAACATCCTATTGAACGATTCCTATAGATGTTATATATTCCCATTTCCTTATTTTTTATCCTATTGCAGTCGGGGCATATAGGTTTAATCTTTTTATGGGTAGTTTTAACATATAATTTTGCTTCATCGTAACCACCTTGAAAATATTTTACCATCCAAGGAGCAGTAGTTGGAATATCATTAATGCCCTCTACAATTACTTTAGAATTGCTACAACAAGAACATCCTTGCCCAATAGTCAGATTACCCTCAATAATCTCTCCTTCATATGTACAATTTAAACATCTGTATTTATACCATTTTGAACGATAAAGTTGTGTTTTATAATTATACTTTTCAAAGCACTCTGTTATTTCCAATTGTTCACCCGTATTTGTTATAAATATATCTCCTACTTTTCTTTTATGTTTGCTTCTGTCAAACAAATATTCCCCTAATTGACATCTAATAAAACCATTTGCACTAATATCATAGGTTTCTTTATCTAAATATTTAACAGTTAATACTCGATAAACAATATTATAATTAATTATCAATATTTCAAAGTTTAGTTTGTTATACACACCCTTCAATGTCATTCCAACAGTATTTTTCCAATCAATATATTTGCCTTTTCTCGGTAAACTATCCCAACATAATTTTTCCCATTTTTTCATTTTGCCCTCCTAGTATGTATTGAAGGTTTTTGTTATGGCAGAACCTTCACAAACTGCATAGAATGGCTGTTATAAGCGTTAGAATGTAGGTTTATAGGTATTTATCACTGGTTTAAGTCCCTGTACTTCATAATGGTCTAAAATCTCGTCATACTGCTTTTTATCACAGCTCAAATATTTAGTTTTTGTTATGACAAAATCATTAGATTCGCTCACTTCATGCAGAACACTTTGAGGAAGTTCTAACCATCCCTCATAAACTAACAAAGTGCTGTAAAAGAAATTGTAATACTGTTTCCTTTTTCCTTTTGGTATCCAAGTCAATTTTACTGCATTATCATACTGCGCGTATTTAGTATACTCAACACTATCGAGCGTTACCATTTGATTTGCTACGCTTCCAAAATCAGTAATATAGAATAATGTTACTTTCTGGCCTTGCTTCAAGTCTGCATTCCTAAACTGTTCCTGAATTCCATCAACTTCCTTGAGCAGTCTATACATACAACCTTTTAAGGTTTCCGACTCTTCAGGTATTTGCTGAATGATAGACTTGGTTAATTTAAAATAGTTTTTATTGAAAATCTGTTTCATCCTGTCTTTGTATTCGTTCCAATTCTCTTTGTCCCATGTTCCAACTAAAGAAGGATTACAAGTTATTGCTTCAACTGATAAATCCTCAAGGGTTTCAACTTTTCCCTTTAATTCTTTTATTTGTTCATGGTTAACTAATTGATCTACATTGTCAGATTTTTGAATGGTAACATTTTCAATTAACCCAACATATCTGGCGTATGAATGGCCTTGAGCGTCCACAACGAATTTGAGTTCATTGTTATAGTAAATTCCGACTCCATAAAGATTAAATACAACAGTTTTGCGCTCTTCCTCAGTCATGTTGTTATAATCCGTCATGGAATTAATACGAACATCGTCTGTATAACTTCCACCAGTTTCGGCAAGAAAATCAAAATCATTAAGCAACATGTTAGAGAAGTAGGATAGAGCTTCTTCAGTTTGGAAATGGATTTCTTTTGTAATCTTGACATTTTGTAAATAGAATTCGCCTTTTTCTACGTCCTCTTTATATTGGTCTAAGGTGTTATTCTTGTTCAAGTGTGCAAACTGTGAACCAATTACAAAGTATTGCTGTTCTCTTGCTAAGTCTGTTATAGAGATACTAGCATTGATAGTTTGAACTTGTTCGGCTTCTTTCTTAGCTGATTCTTCATAGGATTTTTTGTCTAGTTCTTTTTGAACTAAATACAATTGATAATCCTTTTCCTTTTGTTCTTCTACTTTAGTTTCTTCCAATGCTTTTTTAGCATCAAAGTCTAACATATCAGATTTTATTTCTGCTGTTTGCTCAGTTTGCTTGTAATGGTAATCAATTGAGGTATGAGAACCATAAAAATTATATGAACTTCCATAGTCTCCGTATGGATCGTCACAAGTACAATACCGATAAGCTTTGATTAAGTTATCACAGTATAACCTTATCGCTTTTAAATATTCACTTTCTTGATCGTAAGGACTTGCAACAATATAGAAAGAAACACTGGAATAGTCACTAGTGATTGAAAATTTACACATAGGGAAACGAGTCCTGACATGCTTTCTCATTTCTGATGCAATTGATTTTGTGCCTTGTTTGTTGTCAACTTGAATATCTGACCATTGTGTAAGATCCCACAAAGGAAGAATAATATTATTTTTTACTTCCTTTTGTGCTTTAACCACTGGTGTAACGAGTGTTAATGGTTTAACTTGTGTTTGTTCTGTTCCTTGCTCTAAAGTGTGTTTTTGAGCTTCTGCCATAGTTTTTTCAGACTGTTTTGCATACCAACAAACTTTTCCACCATGATAACGAAAACCATTGCTTTTTAAACTGTCGATGATGGTTTGTGATGGCTTTCCTTCAAAATAAAGTTCTACTCCTTTTAGTTGGTCATTCAATAATAATTTGGTCATATGTAACACGCTTCTTTAAATTTTGAAGAGTCTTAAATACTCTCCAAGCCGTAATATTTATATTTACATTATATCACGACCTAGAGAATAATTAAAGCTTTTGTTATAGCAAGTGGGAAGGATAATAAATTGAATCACCTTGCCTGATACACTCCATTTCTTCGCCATCGTCATATTCTGACTCATCTTCTTTACAATAGAAACAAACTTGAAGAACTTTTTTGGTGTAGGTTAATGTCTCGAATTGAGAAATAAATTGATCGTCAAAATGGTCATTGCAAATATTGCACTTTTTCATTTGTTTCGACTCCTTTAATTTATATACCCTCGACAACGTTTCAACCTGTTTTGTTATGGCTGAAACGCTCTGAGGACATATATACTAGTTATTTATATTGAAACAAACAATTTTGACAAGGAATAACCACTAACCCATTTACCTCAAATAAGTCAATTTCTCCTGCTCCGTTTTGTTCTGCTGATTTATAAAATTCCGTATGATTCCAATTTTTAGGAGTAATTTTAATATCATTTAGTTTTTTTGATATTGCAAAGAAATCAGACGATTTACCCTTTAGAGTTCTCAACGGTTTAAAAGTAAGTCCTAAGTAATTAAATTCTTTCATTTGATTTCCAACTTTCAAATTTATTCTAAAAACTTAATACCATAAAGACATGATTTAAACGGAAAATTAACTTAAAGAATAAATATAGTCACATGCCTCAATATAGGTTTTAAAATAAGACAATTCTTCTTTAAAGTCTTTAATTTTAGATTCTTTCTCATAATCATTTTTTGTCGTAAGAACATACTCTTTACTATTATCATTGTATGTTCTTACAATTGCAACAAAACAATTATTAGACATAATAATACAGCTCCTTTTAAATTTTTCCGACAATGCGTTAAGCCTTGTTATTATCTTAACGCATAAGCTCAAAACTACCAAGGATTAATTAAGCAACATTGGAATTATTTGTAATATCAATAATTAATTGAGCGTCTTGCTTATCTTCTTCATTATTGCCGAACTCTTCAGGTTCATCTGTTATGATAGATTCGAGGTTTTCAACTTGTAAAGGTTGTTCCCATTGCTCAATTACTGGCTCAACATCTTGAACCTCTTCAACTTTTACTTCAGTAACCTTTGCCACAATTTTGAACTCATTGACCAGTGCCTTATCCATTTCCTCAATTCTAATTTTCCCACTTGATGCACTAGAAGTATCTGATTCTGTATATCTTTTATACCTTGCAGGAACATCAAAGAAGAATTTAGCAACAAATTTAGCAAAATCCTTTGCGCTAATATCGTTCAGAATGGCCTTGAGTGCCGTGTTATAGATAACTGAGACATGAACCTTCTTAAGATATTCTATAGGCTTCTGATACTTTTTAAGCTCTTTAGGTTCGAGTTTGATGATTACTTCTGATTCTTCAAGTTTTTGAAGTTCAGTAGGTAAAGAGAATTTTTTAATGAATTTTACAACTTCATTTAGGTATTCCGTGACTCTCTCAACTTTTACCATGGTTTCAGCATCGACCATGATAGAATCCTCTGAAAATGCTTGTAATGATTTGCCGGATAAGTCAAAGGAATTAGTCATAACCATTAGTACTTGTTGCATTGTCTCAAATTTAACCTCGCGGTTTGCAGAAACATTAATGAATTTAGTCCATAAATCTGTTGCTAATTGCTTATAGATAAATGTTCTGACTTCATCACCAATGCGAACCTTGTTTACTTCTGCATTACTTAGTTTCTTCCCTCCCTGGAGTTTGATGAACTGCAATTCTCTTTCCTGTTGTGTCATGTCCTTAAAATAAACCATTTGGATCTTACAATTCTTGAAAACTTGCTTTGCTCTGTCCGGTAATTCGCTCCATTTTTTCCCTGCAACTATGTAAGTTTCAATAGTATCGTCTTCATTCTCAATGACAACAGGCCGAATGTTATGGCCCAACTTTATTTCATCATTCAAGAATTTTTCCAAGGTTGTACTGCGCTGCTTTCCGTCAAGAAGGTCAATGACTTTTTCGATTTTCCCTTTTACCTCAACTTCAACCTCAGTTTCAGCACCAATCAAGGGAGGGATATAAGTTGTTAGAGCTTGAAAAACAGAATCAATTAAGTCTGTTTGCTCCTTGTTACCCCACACAAACGATCTTTGCATTTCAGCATCCCTGTTGATTTGACCAGATTTTAGTTGACCAACTAAACCCACAATTCCGAAAGTTTTTACTAGCATTTCTTTCATATAATACCACTCCTTAATAATTGATTCCCAACTATACGCAAGCATTTGTTATAGCATGTTTAACTTGCGTACACTTACAACCAATTTTAAGGGTTAATTAATTTAGTCGTCATTATTTAGACATTCATGGCAAATATGTTCCCCTGTTTTTTCGTCATTATCATTTACAACAGGGTAAAGTAGTTTTTCGTCAAAAGTAATATTACATACATAACAAGGATGTAATATTAATCTTTCTACTTCTCCTAATCGTTTCGTAATTTCTGGATAAGCAATATCACGCGAAGTAAAGAAAAAATCATTTTTAGACTCCAAAGCTTCAGCATGAACCCAAGGCGAAGGAGAAAGTTCGACATCCGGCTCATAATTTTTCTTCATTGACAGGTAAAATCTATAACCAGCAATTCCTTTTCTCGTTTCAGCATCAGGAGTACAAAACCATTTTTTGTTAGTCATTTTAAAAACCTCCTTAAATTAGGGACTTAAATGTCCTTTCTAAATTATACCATATTTTAATAATTATTATGATATAATTTAGAAAAAGACACTTCAACTACCATGAATTGTCTTTTTTAATCCCTTTAATTTTGCTTTCCTTGTCCTTGTGTTTACCCTCTACGATTGTTATAGACAATTTGTTATAGCACGTTTCCGCATAGTTTTTGTCGAAGGAATATAGCTTTTGACTCCTCTTCACTCATTGTTCCTGCTATATACGCTTTTTTAGTTTCTAGCAGGTATTGAGTATTTGCGGAAAGTGAATAACCTCCTTGATAATTTCTTTGTTTTGCTTTAGATAATGTTTTTTTGTGATTTACCATATCTGTGTAAGCAAGTTCTCCAATTAGTTTATCACAAGATTCAATAAATAATTGATTAATTTTTGTTTTAGTCATTTTATTTTCCCCCTCTTAATTAAGAGGGTAAAAATAAAAACAAGAAAAGCAATAAGAGATAAAAGATAGTTTTGATTCCCTTACAATTATACTTTTTTCTTGCCTTAATTTCCACTCTCTATTTTGAAAGTGTTTAGAATAATTATTTTTAACTTTATACTGATAAACTGTATGTAGATCCCCACTGTCCACCAAGTGGGCCAGGTTTGACTGTTATGGTGTATCCGGCTTTTTCGATTCTAAAAAGCAACGCAAAAAATGATACTTGATAACGTTTTGAATAAGATTTAGCGTTACCTTTAAGCGATTTGATAGGATTTGTTATGGCTGAATAAGATAATAAGTCTCTGAGGATTGAACGCTGCCAAGAACCTTTAGCAAGTTTTAAAATAGATTCTTTTTGATTTTCAGACATTTTTATTTCTCACTTTCTTAATTTTATTTTTTACTTTAAGAGAGCAGAAATTAAGACAAGATGAGCAAGTTTTTGTAAGGGACAATTTAACTAGCTGAAGGCGTTCCGTGCGCTTGTATTTCATCTTTCCCACTCCTTCAACTTGCTTTTATAAGCGCAAGCGTCAATCCAAAAAGTAGTATTGAAGGTTTATGGTGCTAGTTCGCTTTATTCAGTTTTCAAAGAGCTTTTAGGTAGGCAATCTGCTCCATTGTCCTATCCCTCAGTTTTTAAAGGTCAAACTGGAAAACCTGTAAACTTTATGGGGTTAACTCACTAACTACTTCCTAGTAAGTTTTTATTTATGTATTGTTTAACTGTCTTTATTTTAATACTTAAACAGCAATCCGTCAACCCCTAAAACATTATATTTTGATTTATATGCTATTACTTATATTAATGATGCTATATGATTCATAGTATGGTAATGATTGGTAATTATATAGTTAATGACTGTATCGGAGTTAATCTGCGCTTAATAAGCCAGATTTGATTGTATATTATGCTTATTTTAATTCTGAGACGTTTAAATCGATGCTAGGCAAGATTATAAAGGGCAATGCAATCTGATGGCAAGAAGGGACGTTTCTGTTGGAGTGTTTTGGGAATGTGAAGGATTGAAAAGGGAAAATGAGTTGATCCGGCTGAATGAACATAGAAAAAGACTAGAATTTTATTTCTAGTCTAAATGGTTTACCCTGCATTATTTTCTCTATTCTTTCTTTCCTTTTCAGCCTCTTTTATTAATTTATCTCTGTGTTTATACCATGCTATTTCCTTTTTTAGTTTGTCTTTTAACTCCTTTGCTTTTTTAGCATCGGACAGTAATCCTCTATGATGCTGAGATATTGAATTTTCGCATAATCCAAAAGCATAATTACCATTTATTACTGAGACTTTACCTTTCCTCCTGGTGGCTTCTCCGTTTGTTTCTCGATTATAGTCTGCTGCTTCGCTCCTTTTATTTTTAGACTTTGCGTTAAGTTCTTTAATCATGAATTTGATAAATTCTATGTATTGTTTTTCCGTTGCTAGTTCAACGTTACCTATATCCTGCCTATCTTCTGTAAGATCCCTATAATACATAGTATCACAGATATTAATTTGAACGTCTTTATTGTCCCAAATGTTTTCAATTTTTCCAACGCCAATGTTTAGAATTTTTACAAAATCATATTTTTTCATGAGTTCAGCTCTCCTTAAATTTATTTTATTATTTACATAATATCATAGCAAATATACAAACGTCAAATAGTAATTATATTTGATTGTAAGGCCCATAATGGCACTTTTAAGGCGTTGTAATATGTTTAGGGTAAAACTATAACAAGGCAAAGAAAAAGAAGCCTATTCAGCTTCTTAGTAATTTATTTTACACTAGTATTCCTATCTTTTCCCTTTCTATATATCTTTTAATATCTTCTTTTGTTAATTTATCTACTCCATAATACCGCGCTACACTTTTTAGATATCTATTCTCCTTATTAGTCCCTAAACCATTTGCAATATTCCAATTGTCATTTCCTCCGAGGGAACAACTTTTCCGATTATATGTACTAATTGCTTCTTTTGTAATTTCTAAACCTTCGGAATTAATCAGTTTTTCAACCTTTCCAATTTTTTCTTTTTGGCCTGTTCTGGACAGATAAGAAGTTTTTGAAATCTCCCAACATCCTCCGGAATCTTTAAGACTAGCAAAATATTTAGTACATACACCAGAAGCAGTACGTTTAGAATAAATATTATCCTCTTGCTTAAATTCGATCAACCCTAAAGCATCTAGTTCAGGAATAGTTGTGATCCCCTCATTATATCTAACTTTGTCTGTCATTTTAGCAATCATTTTAAACCCTTCTTTCTACGCTTTGAACTTCTTCAATTGCAAAAACAATTTCCATAAATCCTTCGTTTTTGATTGTGACTAATTCATCCTCATACTCTGTTAGAGTTGAATTGTATACGCTACCATAAATACTGGTGAGCGTTACCCGTTGACCTACTAAAGATTTTAAGTTTTCCATTCGTGCCAACTCCTTATAATTTATTTATGTACCTAAGTATAGTATAATGATTTTACTCTAAGTTGTCAAACTATTTTATATTTGTATTATTACATATCAATAATAATTATAAGTTAATTTTAGCGTTCGTCTCATTGTACTATGATTTAATATAATACGTCAATGGCATTTGAATAATTATTTTACAATTCATTAAAATTGCAAAAAGTAAAAACCCTAGAACCCTTGCTATAAGTCGATTCTTAAAATCAAAATATAGTATAAAAATGGATTTTTAAAGGGTAGGAGAAAAGAAAAAAGAGCTATTTGTTAGCTCTTTAAGAATTTGTATTCCGTTTCAGATATTTTCTCAACTGTAATTTTAATCCCTTCAGCCATACAAAAATTAAACATGTTTGCCACAATATAACCACTACAAATAATTTCACCATGTTTTCGAAGATGCAATTTACATTGCAATAAATCATTAAAATCATACATTCCCTTTTTCATTTTTTTACCATCTCCTACATTTAGTTATTTTCTCCAATTACAAGACTAGTATAATAATTTTCTTCTTCCTCCGTTAAATTGCTAATTGCTGTTTCAACTTGATCCGATGACATTTTATTAACTTCAATACCTTTTACAATTTTTGAGGCGGTAACATCTTTGGCAAGTTTTTCAAGTTTTGTTTTCTGCTTTTTTGTTAGCATCCTAGAACCTCCTAAATAATTATGTAATTACTAATTATAATACTAAAATTAATATCCATTGTCAACATAATAATTATATCTTAATTATTATTTCATTCACCCATTAAAATGGGCAGTTTATCTTTTTGGAACATGAAAGGTATACAGAATAGCGACAGAACAGCAGAAATAAGGTTTTAAGAGGTTTTAATTGATTTATGGTTAGTTAGTACCGGAAAAGAAAATAGAAGCCTTTTACAGCTTCTAGTATCCATTTATTTAATTTCCTTTGCCTCTCTTATCTCTGCTTTGATATTTTTAACTAATTCTTTTGCTTCTCTAAGATCACCTTTAGCTCCGTCAAGTTGGTCTTTGAGTTCTTCTAGTTCCTCTTTGATCCTATTATATTCCTCCTGGGCATCGATTACTTTTTCTTCAGCATCTTCAAGTTCTGCTTGTAGTTTTTTGAGTTCCATATTCTCTATTCCTCCTTAGTTTTAATATCAAATTTGATACCTGTATACATACCACATTGTATAGCGTTCAAATTACCCTGAAAAGTATCTAAGAGGTTAGCTTTTTCTCTGTTTAATTCTCGATCTGCTTTATTTGCTGCACTCTTCAAAACTCCCATGATTACCATTAATTCTTCCTTAGTGCAAGACAAAATAATTGATTTTCCTTTTTCATCACATTTCATTTTATAACACTTCCTCCTTAAAATTCAGTATGTAATTACTATCTATTATATACACTTATTGAACAAAATACAACTGATTACAAATAATTATTTTACACTTCATACAATAGGATAAAACAAGAGTTTTCTGGTATTTACAGAATTAAGAATGTGAGTATAGCAGGATTAGTCAGATAGCAATGATAAGGCCAGAAATGGTTATTTAAGGTGTTTGGATTATGAAATGATATAATGTATAGCAAAAAGAAAAGAAGCTCTTTTAAGCTCCTTCTAGTGATTTATTTTTATATTCCTTGTTTCCAATCTTCTGTATGTCGATCACAAGCGAAATCACTATAAGTATTACCTGTCGCTACACTAGTTCTCGTGATGATTTTAATTGCAGGATTGCCGCACCAATTGCAAGAATGGAATTGTGGCCTATTTGATTTGCTGTAGGTTAACACATAATCTTCAATTTTTACATTTAACCAGTTTTTCAATTTATTTATTCCTCCTTAAACTACCAATAAAAAATTATAAGAAGAGAACTATTTCTAGTTCTCCAATACTTTTATAAATCCTAGTTCGGTTAGTACCTTATTATTTTCTTCGTTGTTTTGTCTCGTTAGATATTCATTATTAAGACAAAAACAAGCTGTATTTACCAGATAACTAATTCTAGGTCTCGGAGTATGCATGGGTGAATAGTTTGTATTTATATATGCATTATTTGCATTTTGAATGCTAGAATGTTTTTGCATTGATCCGATAGATTTTAATAGCCATTTGTAGTCTTCTGCTTGTTTTCTTGCTTGTGACATGTATTCTTCGGCCATCTTTTTTATTGTCCCTGCTTTGATTCCTAGTTCCTTCATAGCTGAATTTTTACCGAATGGAAGTATTTCTCCATCTTTTAAGATCCAATAAATATGTACTATAGTTTTACCAGATAATTGGGATTTTTCTGCTTGACTCCAATCTGACACTTTAGCAGGGATTAAACCGCCATCGTATGCAGAGAATTTTTCTCCTTTTTCAGTTTTCCATTCATAACCGACTAATTTAGATTCCGACATGCTGAAGCCTCCTTTAATTCAATATGTAATTACTTAATATAATACAGATCACTATAGCAAATGTCAATATAATTATTTAAACATTGTGTGGCCTTATTATCTGTTTAGAGTGTATTTGTATCAGATAGGATTTATAAGAGCTTAATAGGCATTGTGGAAGGCCTGGAGGGATTATATAGAGATAAGATAAGGAGCATAGGCAAAGAAAAAGAGTAGTATTTCTACTACTCTAAATTAATGCTTTGTTCCACGATCTTAAATCATTTTCAATTAGTGGAATTAGTACATCCATTATACTTTCAACTTTTATTGGCATTTTACCATGTAGTTTAGAAAATGGAAGGTGCAAGTCTGATTTCCAAACAAAGTCAACATAACATAGTTTATCAATTTTCTTTACTTGTTTTAGTAGTTTTTCAGCATCTTGTTTAGTTGGCGTATATTGGATTAGATTGTGGCTAATATAACCAATTGAACCCTCAGTATGTACATACCATTGGTTTTTACTCATTTTTAGCACTCCTTCTTAATTCTATTCTACTTCATAACCTTCAACATAATAAGAATCAGAATTACATTGAAGATTATATGTTTTAGCCATTGTTTCCGCTTTTGATTTACTGGAAAACATTTTAACAATACCTGTTGCTCCACACAACGCATAGACTTTTTTCATTTATGTATTCCTCCTAATATTTATATTTGATTTACTAAGTAAGATTATAATTGATAGATAGCACAATGTCAAACTAATTTATTTTACGTTTTAAGGCCCGTGGATAGGGATTTAAGAGGTTAGATTATAGATAGAGGGAAATTGTAGCAGGGAAAGAAAAAAAAGAAGCTGTAAAGCTCCTTAAGATCCCCAATTTGTATATTCTGTTAGTTCGCTCATTTCAAACTTTTCTCCCATGCATACTCCTATGCAATCGTTTGTATTATTATAGATAAATATCATTGACTGAGCTTCATTTGTTTTTAAAACTACTCCTTTTTTAATATCCTGATTAAGCAAACAAATGTATTCGTCTTTAATTTTCATTAGTCCATTTTTAGTTTTGAAAATTTTATATAATGTTTTTTCAGAGTCTTTCCAGGCTCCAGATTGATGGAATTGTATTCCTGTATCGACCAAACATTGTATATGCTCCGAGGTATTCCCTTTAAGTTTTTCAAGTTTATTTTTAAGTTCTGAATCCGTGTAAAGTTCATTTTCTCCGAAACTATACTTGTCATCGACATAATTGATTGATTTCAGATAATTAAATAGTTTGAGTTGGTCGCATTGTTTTAACTCAATTAATACCATTCTATCGTAATTAAAAATTACATTGGTAAGACCTTCGGAGTAAAATGCTTTGCGTAATGAGTTTGATTTTATCATGCGCTTGAGTTCGGTAAGTTTAATCATATGTATTTTACCTTCTTTCTTTTTACTTTTGATTTGGACTGATTACAATAAAAACCTATGCCAATAGAATAGCACAGGTTAGATGTTTTTGCAAATTTATTTTACAATTTATAATGATATATTATTGACAATTTTCTGTTTCTTCTAATAATCCTAAATCAATTATTTTATCATCAGTGATAATTTGTGGTGTAGAATTGGAATCTACTGAGCACTCGAACCATTTGTTTGTAACATTGTCTGAGGTTAGGACTGTGAAGGTGTCGCCATTTTCATTTTGTAGGATTGTATGATAGCAAGATTCTGAAGGATTATAGAGGGATTTTGTGGCGAGTGCTATCATTGTGTAGGAGTGATCGGAGTTAGGTTGGATTGAGGGATTAGCTGAAGTTGTTAGGATAGAAGATGTTAGGAGAGATATGGTTAGGGTTAGGATAGATATTAATTTTTTCATGAGGGAATGCCTTCTTTCTTTTTATGTATTTTAATATTGATTAGTATTATATAGATAGGATAATAGATTGTAAAGTATTTTATTTTAGTGTTTATTAAGAATTGTAAAAGAAAAAAATTATTAGAAATATAAATTCAGCCATTGAGCGAATAGCGAAATGCTGACATACGTTCCTAAATCACTGTATTTATTGAGGATTTAAGGATTATTAGAATAAATTTAATTAGAGTTGATAAATGCTATTTTGAGCTTATCTCAAAATTGAAAGGCTGCTGCAAGCTAGGGTTTTTGATTTAGTTTTGATAATTATGAAATAATAGATAAAAAGTTGGACGTTTCATATGCCCATTATACTATTATATATTACGGGGAATTAAAATGTCCAACTTTTATAATTTTATTCTAATTCATCTAATATTTCTTGTAATATTTCATCTATTGACTTTTCTTCTTTAATTTCTAATTTAATTCTTTTTACAATTTCTTTAATATTTACAGCACCTTTGATTATTAGATTATTTCCTAATTCTCTATTATCATTAATATAATTTTCTTTTGTTCTCCTTATAGTTCTCTGCCCTTTTGTATCATTTTTCATTTTGCCAATGATTTTAGATTTCTCTTCTATAGCCTTATCATGTCTATTTTCTGCATTTGTGATAGTTCTGTCCATTACATCACTATTTAGTATTATTTTACTTGCTATCTTTTCATCCTCAGTTAATTCAAATTGATAGAAAATATCGTTTATAGCCTCTTTTATATGTTTTTCATTAAATAGGATTTTATAGGACTTATAGTAAAATGCAATATTAAGTTTTTTCAATATAATATCATCTATTTTATTCTTGAATATATCCCATAATCCAAATTTAATAATCTTTTGTTTACTATCGCATCCTAATTCTTTCATTATTTCTTTTTCAGTTTCTAAAATAAATGCTTTTTCTTTATTAGTCCCTTCTCTATAATTCAATTTTATTTCATCATTTGCATAATATTTATAATCAGTTTGTTCTTCGTCGTATTGATCTATGTATTTTCTTTTTATTACCTCGGTTCCATCATGCGTAATTTCAGCTAAAGGGATTGCTTCAGCAATTGTAATTTCTCTATCCCATGACACCAATGATTGATTCTCTAAACTTTTAAGAGCTTGCTGTAAATTTCTTTCTAACATATCATCATTTAGATCATACCATTCCTCGACTGTTTCCTTATCAATATTCATAAATTTAGATAATTTTAATATTCTGCGCTTGCAGTAAACATAATTATCATTAATCATATGGAATTCTTTTAATAATTGATTTTTACTAAGGAATACTAGACCGAAACCTTGTTTAGTGTTTCCACCTTGTAGTAATAAATCTAGTATTAAGTTTTCTATAATTTTGGTGTATTCCGTGACATTGTTACCGCCTCTATTTTCTATTTTGTTTAATGGATTATCATATATTTCTTCAATAATAAATTTATTTCCCTCCTTGTGATATTTAAAGTATCTTTCCATTTCTAGTAATTGTGATTTTTTAGAATTCCCATTAGTTACTTTGATGCCTAGAATAGCACATAGGAATTTATAATTTGCAATTGTATTGGAGGTTTTTACATATTCTCTTAATTTATCAATATTCATTTATTTATTCTCCTTCATTTTCTAGATTAATATTAATTCTTTGTTTTGAATGTTCTATAACTATTTTTTCAGTACTTCTTTCAATAATACGCATGTATTCTTCCATAATCATTTCTAAAATTATAGAATCATTTCCTTCATATAATTGTATCCATTCATGATATGTTTGGTCTGGATTAGATTCTAAGGAATATTCATTACAATATTCTAGGATGTATTCAAGGTTTGATACTTGCGGTTCTTGATCTTCTTCCAATCCATTAGGGCCATAAGGATTATAGAGCATATCTAATATAGTTAATTCAAAGTCATTATATTTCATTTTTAATATACCTCTTTTATAATTTTATTTTTTACTGATGCAATAATAAACAGAATAAACTTACCTATGTGCTACCAGTGCTACGTATTTGTACAATTTGTATAATTAGTATGGTTCGCTCAACTCCTTTTCTTTAAAATTTATTTCTGTATAATCGGGTAAAATTAATTATAGCATGGTTATTAATTTATGTCAATATTTATTTTAGGATTTGTTTTGTTGTGATCGGGAATATGGGAATTTTCAAAAGTGTGAAAGTCCTATATTATATATATTAAGAGTTTCACACTTTTTATTATGATATTTATATTGCTGTGATATGTGCTAGGATTGATTGTGAGAGGTTTTATGTGGATGGGTGAGGGAATGTTAGAGGAATAGAAAAGAGACTCGTTAGAGCCTCTTAGTGGTTTTATTTTGTGGTTTATGTTAACGTGCTGCTTCAGCAATTGCCGGAATGTTTTCTAGTTTAATTTGTTCCGCTAGTTCTATTAGATGTTTCATGCTAAATCTATTAGACTCTTCTAATTCAGTTTCTTTTAGACTGTTTGCAATGCTCCAGGAATTCGAATCATCAATTTTGTGGGAATAAGTTTCTGTTGAATAATATCCGGTTCCATTATAGCGTTTGAAGTATTTTACAGTGGTGTAAAAACGCTCAGTTGTGGTTTCGTGGGTTAGTTTTAGGAGGTTTGGGTATTCATGGTCATAAGATGGATTATACATGTAATTGGGTAAGTCAATTTTGAAGCCGTTAGAGGTTTTGATTTGAGATAGTTTTTTGAGATTTGCTGGTTTTAGGTTTCTTGCCATAGTGTAAGCACTCCTTTTATTTATGTATTTTTGGTATTTGATTAATACATTGAATTAATTAAGAGTATATAGATTTATGTTGTAGATGTAAAGATATTTATATTTATAGTTGTTGGTTGATTTGGAGTAGCACAGATAATATAAAGGACAATAGATTACTATCAGAGGCCACTAGGAGCCGTATGAGAGGTTAGAATTTAATTGTTAATAGATTGTAAGGAAAAAAGAAAAAGCAGGAAATAACCTGCTTTTAGTGTGTTCCTATTTGATACATTAATTCTTCCAAGTCTTTTATCATTGCACTGTTTAAGTCATTTGTGGTCAAGACTGATACTATGTACATTCCATCGTCATCCTTGTAGCGTTCTTGTAGTCCTCTAAGTTTTGCTTGCATTCCTTCTGTGTCGTAGTCGTAACCATATTCTATCGTTAATGATGGTATTTCGCATATTGTGATTGATTTTTTACCGTTGTATGTGTCATAGTAGATATTGTTGTAGTTTTCATCGTCTGCTTTATTTACGATAATGTGTAGAGTATGTAGTGATTTGTAACGATTTGAAGGCCATAAACCCATTTTTTGAGATTCTACCTCCATTTTGTCTTTGATTATTTGAGCTAACCAGGATGTGTCTTCTAATTTTCTAGGTGTGTTAGTAGATTTAGTTCTTTTTGCCATTGGTTAAGCAACTCCTTTATTGATTTATTTTGTTTATTTATTTTACCATTTAAATAGGCATCTGTCTAGTGGGTTAGAGATGGATTATGAGATTTGTTTGGATTATTCTTTCCTATTATACAGGGAAAAATTTAGTACAATGAGGTTAGTGTGTTATATGCTTATGTGTAAGGCTATAGGATGGTGTTTTAAGAGGTTTAGATATGTTAGTGGTATAATGATAGCAGGGATAAAAATAGAAGCAATAATGGATAAGATAAGAGGTAATAAATAGAGTGTGATCAATAGTAATAGAGGTTAGCATTATATCTGTCAGATATCTAGAGTCAACCGGATTGCAGTGTATTGTGCTTATTGTGCTGTATTTATTAGAATTGGTTGTGATGTGTATACTATGCAATATGTATGCCAACTTGAAAATAGAGTTGAATATGTGTACAAATGCAAATATAAATATATTGCATCAGAGGCACAGAAAGGGGCTTTTAAGAGGTTTGAGGTATTGAGGGTTATAATGGTATGTAGATATTTATTTTGTGTCTTAGAGTAAAATTTTTCTACACGGTATCGGGTGTGTCGTATTTTGTGGGTTTTTGGTATGGAATTTGATTAGAGATGTTTTAAGTTTTTAAGGTTTGTTGTGGTTAGAGTAATACATAGTGAAATGGTATGGATTATAGTGTGGTAGATTAGTAAGGATTAATGTATAGTAAAGTTGTATGAATTAAGTCATAGTAGTTTAGTGTAGTATAATGTATAGTAATTAAGTTGGGATTAATGTTTAGTGAATCAGTAGGATATAAGTAGTCACAATGTATGTACATTTTAGTGGTGTATTGAATGTGATCATTGTGATCATGTAATGAGGTAGTGGTGATAGTATAATATGATAGTTTTGAATTGGTATATAAAAGATACTTAGTATAATTTTTGTTGTTAGTATAGATATTATAGTTAGTATCTTTTATATACTAGGTATATTTTTGATACTGCAAAAGTGTTCAAACATTTCGCCTATGTTATATGCCTCGAAAGTTTACCGACAAAATTTTTTGCACCTATGATAATAACATCAAAGCCCAATAAATTGATTATCTCTCTCATTTCACCCGATAAAATCAATTCGACATTATCATTGCCGAGTGCAGCCAATCAAATCCCAGGACATTACCATTTTCTAATTCTCCTATCATTTCCTCTCTAAATTTGCCCTTCTAAGCTCTCCAAACATCCCGACCGACACATTATAACCCTAATTATTCATCGAATGTAACACATCCCTCTTTTGTTACATTCAGATTAGAGGAACAATCGGCCTATAGTAAGGGTTTCAGGGTTCGCACCATATCCGGCCCATACTATTTTCAGTTTGTCATAAGCATAGACTATAGCAAAAATCACCGTCAGACTTTACTTTCAAATTCCATGCCAACTATGCAGGTATAGGGGCATGGATTACAAATTATGTTTCGACATGGTTCGACATTATGTGCAGAGTACATGTTCATCGACAGTAATTTTATTTTACGAATACGATCATACTATTTTAAATTTGTCAATACTAATTCTCCCTCAATAAAAAATAAATTCCAATACAACCTAATTCTATCCCAAATCCCCTTCGTATTTTCTTCGCAAAAACATAATCAACACAACATTTTCTAATCACTCACCTCTCAAAACCTCATTCACAAATTCATCCAAAAGTCAAATAAATTTAATAAATAAATCATAAAAATTTAATAAAATCTATAAATTTATCTCCAATTATCACTAAAACTATCTAACAATAAATCTCACCAAAATACCAATAAACACCACTCTAACAACAATTATCTGATACACAAATTCCATAAAATATATAAACTTTCACCTCTAAATCTCCATCCAATATTCCCAAATCCCAAAAATCTATTTCAATCCAATCGAACAAATTCCAAAAACAATAATTACAATAAATTCATCTATAAAAATTAAAACATCCATTAATATAATCCTCTCATAAATCCCTACTCTAACAACACTTTCATCCATTATATCATATACCTTCTACTATACGGGGGCGTATCTTTACATTATAAAGCGATACAATTATCTCCCATATACGACTCCATAAAATTTGTGAAAATATTTTTTATGATATTTTTATCTTGAAAAAATTAAATTTTATTTTGCATAAATTAAAAATCTCAATCTTCCATCTAATAAATAATAAAATAAATACTTGCATTATAATTTCCAATATGATATACTGTTAACAGAGGTGAAAATCTCTGAAAGAATAAAAAATTAATATCTAGAAAGGAATAATCACTATGAATAATAAATCCATGTAATCATACTTCTACTAACATATAAAAATTTACCACAACCTCAAAACAAAATAATCCCTACATCCTAACTCTCACTAGTATTACAACAATTACAATGGATGAGGTGCTATATACTATATACACTTCATCCGAACAAATCTCTGTAACATAATCATAACAATGCTTTCAAGGTTTTTAAAATTATTTGCTCTGGTAAATTTTTATCATGGTAGATTTAAATTAATTTTATTATAAATTCTTTTACAAATATATAAATAAATATTTACATTGTCTTTGATATTATGGTATACTTAGTAAGAGGGAGGAAATGAAAAATAAATTATTGATGATTTTATTGCAATGAAAAATACAAATTAATATTATTGATATAGCAGGTTTTACATAAGTATTATAAGTAGAGAAATAAATATATTCTGCGTAGCATAAAATTAAATAAATAAGAATTTCAATTCGTTTTATTTAATTTTCGTTCCCCTGTTATCTTTTATCCTATTCCAATAAATCAAATTATAAATATCAAAATATATTGGAGGACTTAAAAATGAATTTGAATGTGAATACTCCAAACAACAATCCATATTACTTTTGCTACAGTATTAATCTTTTACGTTTCATTAGAGATCATAATATAGAAAATATAGCAAAAGGAATAAATCCAAAAACAAATAGAACTTATTGGATGTTTCTAAGAAATAATAAACTAGATACAATACTAAATCAATGGAGTAAATAACAACTACATAATAAGGAAGGAATTAAGTAAAATATGAATAAAGTAGAATCTCTAAAAGACCTATCTCAATATTATAACTCAACCGATTCCAGATACATATACTTTGACAAGACATTTGATATAAGGGGTATAGACTACACTAGATTTATTAAATTACAATATCAATCTATAAATGAATCACACATCAAGGATAAGTATACAATAGATGGTTGGTATATTCTATGGTATTTAATGTCTAGAGCAATAAAGAGTGAATATGTTTCTACTACTGTAAATTCAATATCTGAAGAAACAAATCTAAAACCTAATAAAATTAAAGATGCTTTAGGAAAACTAATATTACATGAAGTAATTATTATTGATAAGGATATTATTACTCTAAATAATAATGAGCTAATAAAATTCTATATAGGATATAATAATAAATTGATTGATCATATAGATAAAAATGGTTATTCTCCTATACCTTGTGAATTTGTACATAAAATAATAACTACATTATCTCCTACAGAATGGGCTATCTATTGTGTAATATTAACTAAATACAATTATTATCTTGCATGGGAGAAAGTAAATTACTCAACTGGTGAAATCATTCCTCTATATTATAGAACTCATTATGCTTTCCCAGACAGAGAAGAAATATCTAAATACATAGGATTATATGATGATACAATAAGTAAATTTGCAAAGAAATTATCTAATGGTAAATATAATCTAATAAAGATGTACAAATCAAAACCAATAACTTATATTGATGAAGATGACCATCAAAGAAAATTTAAAGGAGGAAATAATAGATATGAAATAAAATTATATGAAAGACCAGAGTATATTTATTATTATTTAAATCCTATTTTTAACAAACAAGAGCAAAAGGAATTTGATTACATAAAATCTAAAGGATTTGAAAAATTAGCTCTATCAAATGAAAGTGATAAAATAGAAGGAAAGAAAATGTTTTATATAAGATATTATTATGAAGACACAATTAAGCAATATGAAAAATGTTTAAAGGAGGAAGATTATCAATTATATGAATACATAAGGAGCAATAATATGATAAGAATTTAAGAAACAAAAGAAAACAAAATTTTAAATAGGGTATTAAAATACGCATGTATTTTATATGCCCAAAAATTGTAGAATTTAATCTTTAATGATTTTGTAGAATTATATCTCTAATAGTAATGTAGAATTAACTCTCTAATTAGATGCCTATAAAAATGACAAAAAGGCTCAAAATTTAGGCATACGTAACGCCACCCTAATGACCACTTTGGTTCAATTCTTAGGCATACATGAAAACCTATGTATGAGATTATAGGGTATTATTATATCATTTAAAACCTTGTAAGCCTAGTAGATACTATGTTCTATCGTATGCCTATAAAAACGTCCAAAATGGTCATTAGGGTCTATGTATTAGAAATCTATAAATTGGTAAAATGGCTGAAATGCATGTAAAGGTAAAAGGGTGTTAAAAATAAATTTTTAGAATAAGAAGGAGTTAAGTAAATATGATTAAGTTAAATAAAATAGTTGGTGTTTATAAAATAACTAATACTAAGAATGGAAAAGTTTATATCGGCAAAAGCATTGATGTTAATAATCGTTGGAAAACACATAGAAGATACCTCGACAATAATAATCATTACAACTATAAATTACAAGAAGATTGAAACGGATTTGGTGAGGATTGCTTCACATTTGAAGTATTGGAAGATATTACTGAGGAAGTAGAATTAGGACTTAGAGAATCTACCGAATTGATAAAAATTGAGAATATGTGTATTAATCATTATGATTCTATAAACACTGGTTATAATATAGAAAAGACTCTAGATAAAATACTTAAAGCAGAGCAAGATAAATTGCCTTTATTAGTAAATAGTTTCATTAAATTACCGAACGATATTTATGATGACACAAGTATTACTAATGAAGAAATTACAATATTGATTTTATTATTGAGAAATTATAATGAGCGTACATCATGTTCATTGTGCTCAGTCCAAATGATATGTGATTATATGAGAGTAGATGTTTCTAATAATAGAAATTTAGTTGCTACGATTAAAAACTCTTTAATTGGATTAGAAAATAAAGGTTATATTGCTAAAGTATATAACCTATGTGATGAGAATTATGATAAAAATAATATAAAATTTACTATTAAATCAATCATCAAAAATAAAAACACTTTATTCTTAGTAGAACTTTCAACCATACCTATATCTTCGTATTTTAAAGTTTTTGATAGAGATATAAACTGTATATTTAAATATTTACAGCATAATAATTCTAACAAATTTAGTCTGATTAGATATTTTATTGCTTGTTGTAGAGTATCAAGTAATAGTAAAAACTTTGGTTATTTAACTCAGAATCAATTAAATGGTTTGGTTACAGATTCAAGAACTATCCAAGGATACAATAATGTTTTGCAAAATGAACTTAATTTAATAGTTTATAATAATGATTATCTAACTACTGAATACAAATATTGCACAACATACATAGGTAAATATTATGCAAAAGACAATTTTAATAGACAATTAAAATTAGAAGTTAGCAAGAAGGGGTTGATTCATACTAATAAATCAATATCTAATATGAGAAGAAGTATTCAACAAAAGATAAATAATGCCGAAAAATCCATTGATGATTTTACCATAGAAGAACTTGAAACATTATTACTGAAAAAGAAAGCATTAGAATATAAACAGCCACTCACAATTGAAGAACAAAAAGCATTTCAAGAAATAGAAGATTTAAATCATGCACAAATACCTATAGATGTTTTACAACAGATTGAGGATGAATTGAATGAAAGAAACAAAAGAGAAGAGGATGATGAATAATGCTATATTATAATAAATTTAATGAAATAAAAACCGTATCAAAATTTGTTAAAATTATGAAATCTGACGAAGATATTACTTTGGCTGTAGAAACAAAAGATGGAATGTTTGCAATGATACTTAAACCTAAGTCTTGGAGATTTGATGATTGCTATAGTGTATCAATGGTTGCTAAAGATAAGAGTAATGCAAATAAAGGACTTACTATGATACATAAGAGTGTTCTTACTACTGATGAGATTACAGAGTTACATTGTGAAAAGAGTGGTGCGGATTTTAAAAATATGTTTAATAAAAACATTAAGGAATTGTTTAAGTGTAATGTATATGAGATTGATAAACCAATGAATATAATTATGATAAATAATATGGAAAATGAATTTGAAGGAGAAATAAAATAAATGAAAAAAGCGTATGACCAAAATAATAAACTTGTAGATATCATAGAGTCAACATCTAATAATATTTATACATGTCCTGTTTGCCATGAAATTTTAATTAGAAACTTTGGTGCGCAAAAACAATTTTACTCTCATGCTAAAGATACTGAATCCAATGTAAGTAATTGCGAAGCAAAAATGAAACTCATAATAAAAGAAGATAAAACAATATTCCAACAATCAGAATCAAATGTATTATCTACAGAATTTTATAATAAACAATTTGATGATGTAGAAGTAGAAATGTCTGATTATATGTCAGAAGATGGATATTGGTTGACGAAGGAACAGAAGGATATTATCTTTAGTACAGAGGATAGGGTTAAGGTTAGTGCGTTAACGGGTTCAAGTAAATCAACGACTTTGTATTACTATGCCAAAAGTAGACCATTTAAAAAGATATTATATTTAGTGTATAATAAATCTATGCAAATAGAGAGTCAAGAATTATTTAAATCACAGAAAGGAACAGAAATTCGTACAATACATTCACTAGCTTATTTTTACTGTGGAAAATTCTATAAAGATAAATTAACCTTTAATTATGGAGTAGTTGATATTATAAAAGATTTAAATCTAAATTGGGATAGGGAAATGGAATTAGCAGTTAAAATTAATGCTATGATGACTGCCTATGTTTTATCGTCTGCTCAAGAATTTGAAGAATTAGAGATATTTAAAGAAGATAAGATGAGAGATAGGATATTATCTTGTTGTACTAGATTATGGGAATTAAAAAAGAAATATAAAAACAGTATCAAAATTTCACACGATGATTATTTGAAGATGTTCCATCTTAGTAAAACTGATTTATCGAGTAAATACGACATTATTCTTCTTGATGAGTGTCAAGATTCGTCAATTATGATGTTTGATATACTTAAAAATTCTAATGTAAAGGGCATCTGTGTGGTTGGAGACCCTTATCAAAAAATTTATGGTTGGAAAAATGCTGTGAATATCATGCCTATGTTTGATGCAAAAGAATACAAACTCACAACATCATTTAGAGTATCTAACAACATTGCTCATATAGAAAATCTTATCATCTCAGACTTCATTGGTGATGATATTAAGATGAAAGGATTTAATACTAAACAAACAATTGTGGATCATATAGATAAATCTAAACCATATGCTTGTTTGTGTAGAACCAATGCATACATATTTGCAGAAATAGCTGATGCTTTATATGAAGATAAAAATAAGAAACTTTTCTTTGTTGGAGGTTTTTCATCTTATTCCTTCGAGTCATTGAAACAATGTTACTATTTTAGTCAAGGGCATCCTACCAAAAATAAATTATTTGCTAAATTTGATAATTTTGAGGCCATGAAAAAATATTCAGAGGAAATTGAGGATATCGAGATATTATCTTTAATAAGAATGGTAGATAAATATGGAAGTAGAATTATTGATATTGTAGATGGAATAAAAAATAATACTGTAACAGATAAGAGTAAAGCGGATATTATATTTTCGACATGTCACAAGGCGAAAGGTCTTACTATAGACATTCCTGTTTATATTAGTAATGATCATCTAGATTTAGAAGTTACTTATAGAAATAAATATCTTAAAAAAGAAGAGGATTTTAATGATAATGATAAAAAGAAAGCTAAAAAAGATATATCAGAGGAAATTTTTATCATATATGTTGCAATAAGTCGTTGTAAGGACCAAATAGAACTCAGCGATAGTATTAAAAGATATTTGCTAATGAGATATAAAGACATAGGACACGAATTACATAATGTAATAAATGATATTGATTTAAATAATAAAGAGGAGGAATAGAATTAATGAAAAAAGTATTTTTAGAAGAATTGCCAAAGAAAATGGGTTTTGGTGCTAACATAAATAAAGAATGTATAGATTGGAATAAAAGTATTGGATATAGTGTTAAGTTTATATATGATGATATTGAGGGAGAGGCAGAAATAATTAATCAATATAAAAAATCAGGTCAGAATTATTTAGAGGTTAAATACAATGATAGAATTGTACATATAAATGCATATGCGTTTTCAACATGTGCAATAGGAAATTTGCTAAGTAAGGTTGTAACAGATTATAGACATAATATTGGTGATATAATTAATCTAAAATTTAGTGATATACAGATATTAGAACATATTAAAATATCTAATACGACAAATAATGTAAAAGGTTATACATATAAATGTTTAAAATGTGGAAACGAAGACAAACTACGTGAAAATGATTTAAATAATGGTAAGGGTTGTAATGTATGCTGTGTTCCTTCAAAAAAGATTTTAATTGGATATAACGACTTATGGGCAACCCATCCCAATATAGCAAAACTACTTAAAAATCCACAAGAAGGTTATGAAATGACTCAAGGAAGTGATAAGTATAAAATATATGTTTGCCCAGATTGTGGATATGAAAAGTCTTATGTTCCTCATAATTTAATTGTTTTTGGATTTAGTTGTCCAAGATGCGGAGATAAGATATCTTTTGGCAACAAGGTTGGATTTAGTTTATTAGAGCAGTTAGGGGTTGATTTTATACCTGAATACAATTTTCATGATTATAGATTTGATTTTTATTTTGAATTTAACAATGTAAAATATGATTTAGAAATGGATGGTCGTCTTGGACATGGGAATACTAATACATTAACTAAACAATCAGCACAAGAAACTAAAGAATATGATGAAATAAGAGATGCTTTTTCAAATGAGAAAGGCATAGAAGTAATAAGAATTGATTGTCTGAAAAGTAATATGGATTTTATAAAGGACAATATTATGCAAAGTAAATTAAATGATTTATTTGACTTATCTATTATAGATTGGGGTAAATGTGAGGAGTATGTTAATAAAGTATTAATTAAAACAGCTTGTGATCATTGGAATAGCGGTATAAAAAGTAGTCCAAAGATAGCAAAAATAATGGAATTGGCTAATACTACAGTTGTTTCATATCTTAATAAAGGTGTAGAATTAGGACTTTGTGATTACAATAAAAACAGAAGAAAGATAATTCAATTATCTAAAGACAATGAGTTTATAAAAGAATGGGATGGTATTGCACAAACGGAAAGAGAATTAGATATTAATAATATTAGTTATTGTTGTTGGAAACATAATAATGATAAAACGGCAGGAGGTTTCAAATGGATGTATAAAGAAGATTATGAAGCAATGTCTTCTCAACCACGTATAAATTAATAAATAAATATCCTTGACTTCCACACCAAAAAATGTTACAATATATACAAGAGGTACGAGGGTATATTTTACACATCAAAACATCTTACTCAAATATACCTATCCCTTCCTCAAAATCCAACAATAAAATAAACACAAAGGAGGTAAAATACATGTTTTTTAATCCATTCCCTACGTGGTACATAATTTTAGTTGTTGTTCCTGCTTATATATTGTATTTTATAACTTATTTACCTTACTATCCTTTAAAATTTATAGGTCTTGGTAAATGGTATCAAAAAGGACATTACTTTGTATTGGAACACATTCAGCAATTTATATTACGGCCTAAAAACTATTGTAAAAATATTAAGCAAATTAATATTCAAATTATTAAAGATTGCAATAAATATAAAGAAAGTAAATAACAATTATAAATACTAATATAAAAATAAGATGAAGGATTTATACAATTGTACGATGTAAAAGGGAGGTGAAATAAATAAAATTGAACAATTACAAACACAAATGGAAATACAATGACAACGAAAGACCACAAGGATGTTGCTATGATTGTAGAATGAAATATGGTGAGTTTCCAGATTTAATAATACCAAATCATTTATGGGGATTAATTAATCCTACTTTACATGAGGATGCAGGATTGCTTTGCCCAACTTGTATAGCAAATAGATTAAATTATATAGGTGAATGGTATAAAGATAATTTCTTTTGGATGTAATGAAATAAATTTATTAGGATAAGGAGAGAATATTATGAAAGATACATATATAACAGAATATGGCAAAACAATACATACTATCGAATTTAATGAAAAAGAGTTAAATGTAATAAGAACCTTACTCGAAAGAAGCGATCCAGAATGGTATGAAGTTAGAAATTTTTATGATTTAGATAGAAATATACTAGATATTTTAGAAGATGCCAATATAATTTCCATCCGTAGAGGGGTTCTTATCATTGAACTAAATTTAGCTATACCATTAATTAATAAGGAGAGATAGTAACATGGATAAAAACAATTACATTAAACACGCACTACAATCATTAGATAATATTGAAGTAAATGTCACAAAAGCAGGATTTTTAGTAAGCGATGATGCTTTAAAATTAATAACATTATGTAAAAATACTATTAAAAACTATGGCAATAATCTAGACGTAGGAGATAGACAAAGTGTACTTGATTTATTAAATATTCTTCTTAATATAGTTTTTGATGTTGAGCAAGATAATTTTGATGGAGTAAAGAAAACAATTGAGCAATATGGATATATGGGCAAGAAAGAGTTTGTTTACCAAATGATTGATAGAGTTAGTAGATTAGGGAGGGAGGATTAAATAATGAAACAACATATTACTGTAAGACAATTACAAGAAATTGGATTAGAACCATTACCTATTTGTGAATTAGGAAAATTATTTAGAATTGATTTTGTAGCACAAATAAAAGGTATGTTGATGTTTGACCAATCAGCAAGAGATGTAAATGACGCTATTGAAGAAATTGTAAGTCAGATTACCATAGGTACTATGATTGAATCGTTAGAAAAACATAATACTATTGCACTAGCGGTTATTATTGATGGATTTAGAGAACATATTTTTAGAGAATACGAGTATTCTGATTTTGAGTTATGTGATGAATTATGGAAAGAAATAAAAAGATTGGTGTTTAGTAAACTTGTAAGTTTAATAAGATAAAAGGAGGTGAAACAAAATGTACTTAAATCAAACTGAAATAACAAAACTTAAAACCCTAATATTTACTGCCACAGAAGATGAAGAAAATCCTAATAAATGCATGGAATGCAAACAAGATAGTCTAGAATATTGTGAGTTTGCAAATTTATGTAAAAGATATGGTGCTATTAATAGAGCAGATGGAATAGATATGTTAAAGGATTTATTTGATACAATTGAACATATGAGAAGATTGATTAATATAATGAAGTAAATGATTAGGATGAATTTTATGTGAATGTAAATAGTAAAATAAATATTTGACAATTCAATAAGTAATATGGTATAATGAATACAAGGAGAGGTGGTGAAAAGAAACAAATGGAAATTGGTTTTCATATTGAATGCAAAAATTGTCACAGCAATTCTACTTCAATTAAACATATTGAAAAATTTAATTATTATGGAGACGATAGTTTTGCAGAGCATTGGGTACATTTAGTTTGTGAAGAATGTAATAATAAGAAGTTGATTCATAGTTACAATACATATTGAGTTGTTTATTTTTGTTAATAGTAAAATAAATATTTATTTATGAAAGGAGGTGAAAAATAATTCTAAAATATATCGGTATCTATACAATACATATGCCTTATGATTTAATCAAAAATAAACCAACTAAAAATGAATCAGACAATTATTTGCTTGGAAAATCACAAACTGAAACCTATCGCTATAATGATAAAGGAACACTAGCTATATATTTTCCAAAAGGACAGAGCACAACAAATATAGTTTTGCCACAGTTTGATGAATTAGGAGTTAAATATACTTTACATATTGATTGTGAAGAAAAAGTCTATCTTGTGGACGAAAAAGACATAGATAAAATTCATTCTGTGTTAAAATTCCAAATTAAAGGGAAAAATGAACAATTGAAAATATACAAAGAGAAACTTAAAGCAGATAAATTAAAAGCAAAATTAAAAGAAGATAAAAATAATATTTAAGAATATGAATAAAAATACAAATAATGCATTTAAAACTCATTATAAGACGTTCAATATGTCACAACTAACAAGTATTCACAAAAAATTATCTGATTGATTCTAGGTTCAAATATTTTAATTCTCCAAAAATGAGAATTTTAAACCATTGCTACAGGCGGTTTCTAGGGCTGGAAAATATTAGGATAATTATATAATCAAGAGACATGTATCTAGTAAAAGTTTAATAAATACAAAAATAAATTCAATAGCAGAAAGAAGGAAAAACAAATGCAAAAATTAACACTCTCCGGCACAGTATCCATATCAGAAATCCCATTCATATCAAATAAATCAAATAAATCAAACAAACCAAACAAACCAAATTACATAATCACATCACTAATAGATAATTCAACCAAATCAATAACTCAAATCCTAGACACAATTTTCGCTTCTCAAAATACAATTGATAAATTAATTGAAGTAAGATTAGTAGAATATATTACTGGAAAAGAATATAAAGGTTTTGGTAAATTAATTATTGGGCGAGAATCTTATAATACAAAAGTTGAATCATATTTTGTTGGAAATTTTACAATTGAAAAAACATTATTTGAGTTATTAGATACTAATGTTGAGATGATATTGGTTGATCTGACTGATTCTATTGGTGAGTTTTTAGATACAACGGAGGAAATGACAAAACATGAAGACACAAAAAATAGTATCTCATAAGGAGGTAGATGACAGTGAGTCAGAATTAGATCAGTATATTTCTGAAACATGTAATTGTTGTGGTGAAGAATTAATTAGAACTGATGACATTTTTGTAGGGAAAATAGATAATAATTATTATTGTGGAGATTGTGCAAAATATTATAATATTGATGTTGTGGAATGCAAAGATATAAATTAGAAAAAGAAAAATAGAGGAGAGTGTATTAACATGATGATGCGTCCAAGAAATTATGGTTCTATGAATAGAGTAATTGCTAAAGCAGTAAGTCATTCTGTAAATGATTATTATAGATAGAAGAAGAAAACTAATGCTTATAATACATATAATAATGTAAGTAAAGTAAATAATACTCCTTTATCAGCTAGTGAAAGTATCATTGCAAGTGTAATAATTCTTATATTTATTATGTTTATATTGGCGGTTTCTAATTAGTATCAATGGTGAGTTTTAAGGGATTTTATAGTTTGAAAAACGTAGTATAAGTGAGCATATGGAAGCATGAGTGAGGTAATAATTAAGGTTTGCAACCAATAGCAAGAAGGAGAATAAAATGAAAAACAAACATAACAACAGTAAAAGTAAAAACATCAACAATAACATGAACTTTAAAAGACCAAGATTAAACCTTAACTTTGTTAAAAACAATTACTCAGATGTAATAAAACACTTAAATGATAATGATATGTTGGCAATTCAGTTTAAAGAAGATGAAGTTACTGTTTATATTGAGAAATTAGATAATATTTATGATTGTATTATGGTAAATCCTCATAATTATAAATCAAATGGTGTGACTGCTTGGCAGATGAAAGATGATGATTTATTGAAAATGTATAATGCATTATTTGGTAGTATTGAGTATGAAATATTTGCTATACAGAAAGGTAGTTTATTAAGAATTAGAGAGATATTTGAAGGAACTATGGATGCGTTAATGTGTTTAAGAGATGGTAAGAGTTATGGTGGTTATAGATTGAGACAGTTGGATTAGGGGTGTTTTTGGGAGATGCAAGGAGAGATTTAATGTCTCTCCTATCCCCTATTATATAAAACAAAAAAATGAAAGATGGAGGAATTTAATTAATGAACTTTGAAAATATCCAAATGGTTGTTGTTAGAAAAAGAAGTGATGGTAGTAAAATAAACATAAGTCAAATTGATGAAGAAAATAGATACGAGAAATATGAATGTATTGTATGTGGTTCAGACGTAATTCCTGTAGCAGTAAAAGGTAAAATTATTGGTGGAGAAAATGCAAAAGTAACTCCTCATTTTAAACATTTAAATGCCGATAAATGTGGCACAGAGTCTTTTACTCACTTTTGGATGAAAACAGAATTTATTAAAATCGGTGATTGTTTTAAAGTAATTACAGATAAGGAAAATGAATATATTTGTAATCAAATATTCTTTGAAAAAACTATGATAATAAATGGTAGACGATATACTCCAGATGCAACCGTTTTAACATCTTGCGGTAATACAATTCATTTTGAATATAATTATAGCAATAAGAAAAAAGTTAAGGATTATATTGATATTTGGAAAGAATTAAATAATATTATTATTGAAGCAGATATGAACTCCATACTAAGTGTATTTTCAGATTCAGTCCCTACTTTTAAAGCTTTATATTATGAAGGTAAATGTTTTAATTTAAATGATGAAGATAATTTTTATTATAAAACTATAGGAGAATATAAATTAACAAAACATGATAAAAATTATTTAGAATCAAGAAAAGTTGAGATGGAAAATTTAGATCATCTATGGGAAGAGATAAGGAAAATAAAATATGAGAATAAAGATTATAGTGAAATTGGCAATTTTATTAGATCAATAACATCTGAAGAGGGTAGAAAAATAGCTATATCTATATTATCTAGGGCAAGATGCGGTAATAGTATTTTAGGTAACTATGTAGCTTTTATAAAAGATAAGATTGATAAAAGACTTAAACTGCTGAATTTAAAGTACAACGGGTATCTGATTAGGTATGAAACAGAAATACCTAGACTTATCTACGATAGAATTTTTAATGGAATTACAATTAAGTTTTACATTCCTAATAATGGTTATAATTCAGATGTACCAGAAATTGCTTATACTTATAATTTTAGTTTTAAGGATGAAATATTGAGTAACACTTTTAGAAATAGAACAAATACTGCTGTTGAAAAGTTGTTATCAACTCATAATTCATTACTAAAGGTTTTAGACATATTTCAAAAGAATGATAAGATAATTAATTATAAATTAAATTACAAAGAAAATACTGATTATATTAATGCAATTTATTTTGAAGATTATAGAAATAAGTGTTTTGTTCTAAGTAAAGGTTATTATAGTAAAACAACGTTTCAAGAGCATAATACAAATGTATTTAATAATTTAATTGACAATAATACAATGTTTATTGGTTTGCATTATTTATCTGAAAATTTTTATATTGAGGAGACAAATGATTCTTATAACTTTAATTTTGTTAATTCTAGAGATAAGTTTATTGAATATAAATTTAATAAACTTATTAAGCAAAATATTTTAAACTTATCATATTATTTTGTTGACAAATCTTTGCCTAGATATAACTTTATAAAAGTTACTTCTGAATTAAATGATTTACTAGATAAAATTGAAGAAAATATAAAAGATATTAAACGAAATTTTCATAACACTGAATATTATACAAAAATATATAAAAGCGGAGAAAATATTAAAATCTCTGATTGCGATATAGATAAAAAACTCAATCAATTATTATACCCAATCATTTATTTGATAAATAAATGTGTTTATGAAGAATTAAATATACAGCTCAATAAAGATTTTACAAAAGGTTTAGTAGGAGATTTTAAATTATGGTTAATAAAAGATTTTATTAATGTATTAGATCGTGTAGGAGTAACTAATATCAATAATATTAAATAAGGAGGATTCATCATTGATTAATAGACAATTTTATACATATAAATTTAAATCTTCTAGGTTAAAAGCGTATAATTACGACATTGATATTACATTTGATAAAGCTAAAGAGGTAAAAGAGGTGATTGCTTTAGCAGATAATCAAATCTTAAGAAGTATACGAGATATAAGAAAGAGAACAATTAAGCATGATAAACTAGAGAGACTATTCAAAGAAAGAAATGTTAGAAAGAAAAGAAACAATAGAAAAAACTCCAAAGAAAATTCAGATAGAATCTTCCAGATACAAAATAAAATAAACAGAACTATGTTTATTCCAGATTATATTACAATAGTTATGGAACATCCTTCTCATTATAAAAAACTATATAAAGAAGGACTGATTATCAATGGTAAATTATATAGGAGGGCCAGTTGCTCTGCTGGTCAAGCCAGAGTTTCTACCGTTGTATTTTGTTGCACAGACATATTAGATGAATTAAAAGATAGACTTAACAATGGCAGAGATTTAGATAAAAAGAACGCACCTAGTAAGTTTAATTCATATTTTGGATTAGCTGGATCTTCTACATATTTAGTTAGTGAACCAAAATTTATTGTTGTTAAGGATTTTACTAATATAGATAAATTTAAAACGAATTATGTAATAGAAAAAGATTGGAATATTGATGATGATATAGAAATTCGTGAAATTGATATGGAAATGAATCGAACGGATGGGATGGGTTTGATAAGTCCTAAACAAGCAGAAACGTGGTCAAAGGAGCTTGGATTAGATTGGGTTCCATCTCAATGGTGTGTGAGGCAGAATTTTTTGAAAGGGATGCTCTGTGTTTTTGATATAAAAAATTTCTGTTTAGAAGTTAATAATGGCAATTATGTAGTTGATACTATATACAAGGACAGTGATGACAATTACATAAAAGCAGATTTAAGAGATTATGAGGTTATTATAACTGAATCTCAATTTAAATTATGGGACAGTTACCCTAAAATAGAAACATATATTAATAATTATCATAAAAACAAATTGTTTTGGGGTATATCTCAATATACTCCAAAACACGCAAAAGATATTCTTAAACTAAATTATCAATTTATCCAGACCTTAAATTTAAATCAAGAAAGTATTGAGAAATTAGCACAACAATTTGTTGATTGGATATATGGAGTTTCTTATAATGATGTCTATTATATGCTATTATTTTTGCTTGGTGTAAATAATAATGAATATAGCATTAAGGAATATTTGAAAAGTAGTGATAATTATTGGATTAAAAGTCTAATTATTAATCATGACTTAAAGAATGATAAATTTATTCTTACAAAAATAAAGGAATTGATTAAGATAAGAATTAAGAACGGGTGTATGGGGGACATCTTTACAAATGGAAACTTCCAAGTTTTAGTATATGATCCTTACGGTTTTATGCAACATGTTTGTGGATTAGAGGTTACTGGCTTGCTTCAAAAAGGAGAATTTTATTCTAATTATTGGAATGAACGCAAAGTAAAACAAGTAAATGGAATGAGATCACCCTTAACCTATAGAAGCGAACATGTAATTATGGATTTAAGAAAAGATAAAGAAACAGAAAAATGGTATAAACATTGTAAACTAGGCATAATTTTGAATTATCATGGCCATGAAGTGGTAAATTTTGGAGGAGCAGATGTAGATTATGATATTTTAGCAACCACCTCTAATAAAGAGATGATTAATGGAGTTTATAAAGACGAATTACCTGTGGTATATTCTCCTCCTAAACCTCAGAAAATATTACTTAAAGATGAGGATTTATATCATGCGGATACTTTTTCATTTGGGTCGATAATTGGGTCAATTACTAATAAAAGTAGTAATGGATATGCCTTGTTGCCAAGTATAGAAAAGAAATATGGTATAGAAAGTGATGAGTATAAATTAATATTATCTAGATTGAAACAATGTTGTAAAGCACAATCTGCTCAAATTGATAAGGCAAAGATTGGGAGAGACGTTAAGGGAATACCTAAACTATGGATACATAAACAAGAAGTAGAGAAAGATGATGACGGTAATATTATGGACTCCGAAGAAATTATTAAGGAAAAAGAGTTGTATAATAAGACTTTATTAAGCAAATATCCATATTTCTTTAAATATTTATACAAAAACACTAATCGTAGATATAGAAAGTATTGTGATGAAAACGAAATTACGTGTCATCAAAAATTTAAAATGTCATTTAGTAAACTAAAAGAATTAAAAAGATTATCTCTTGATCAAAAACAGTATATTAGTAATTTTTATAATTATATGCCATTGACTTATAGCGATAGTCCAATGAATTTATTGTGTAAATACATAGAAGGAATTAATTTTGAAATAAATTCTAAAATAAAAGGAACTAATATGGATGATATAATAACTTATTACAAAAATGACGATCATCCTTATTCTGAAGAACAATATAATGAAATTATAGAAGTTCTAAAAGAACATACAACTGGAATTAAATTTGATATGTTAAATCAAGTTGATGATGTAAATAATGACAATGATTATAGTGAAGATGATATTAGGGAATTTAAAGTAGATAATGATACTTTAGAGAATAAAATTAATAGTGTATGTAGTGATTCTTATTTGGTCACAAATGTTTTACTAGACTATTTTTATGTAAACAAACCAAGTTCTAATAAAGATATTTTATGGGGGGCGTATGGTAAATACATATATCAAAATGTTAAGGCAAAATGTTCTGGCGCAGTATTATTCCCATTCCCCAATAAAAATGGAGATATCAAATACTTAGAAGCCAATTATTCAGCAAAGGAGATTGATGTTAATGGAATATAAATACAATGAATTGGCATATGCAGAAAAGATATATGAAAAAGGGTTTTTGACAAAATATTTTGCTACAGAATTAAGATTATTAGTCTTATATTATAGAGATATGTTGGATTTCAAACCTAAAGAACGTGAATTTAAAATATATGAATTTTGCAAAAGATATATTCCTAATTTTAGAAAGGAGAAATTTTATAAAACAATAAACAGAGCATTAAATACTGGAATGAAGAAAGAACAAAAGTTAATTTCAATATCTAGTATTGATATTTATAAAGTAGAACTTGATTATATTAATTCTTTAGATATTAATCAGGAGTATAAGAAGGTAATGTTTACATTTTTAGTTCAATTAAGATTGAATAAAATGATTTTTGAATATAGACATGATGGAGAAGAATACAATATGTCATATTTTAAAGGAGGTGTTAAAAAATATAATAACATAAAAAAGATGTCAAATATACCAGTAAAAATGCTTTTAAATGATGAAGTTATAAATACTTTGGAAAAATTAGAATTGATTACAATAGTGCATAAAGGGACTATTCTTTTGGATTATATTAAGAATTGTAAACAAGAGGGTGATGTTGCGTTTTCTATAACTGATTTTGATAATATTGGATATTATTTTGATTGGTATAACGGGGAGAATAAAATTATTAAATGTGAGAACGAAGGTTGTGAAGAACTATTTAAGCAGTCTAACCATACTCATAAATATTGTAAAGTTTGTGCAAAGGATGTAGATAGAGAAAAGGCAAGAGAACGCATGAAAAATATAAGAATGTTCGAAACGAATAAATTCTGAAACTCTGCTGTCGCAATGGTTTCAAAGATTATTATCTTTCCTTAACTAATGATATATAAGTAAAGTAATTATATCAATACTTTCAGAGGTATGTGGTCGGTCATACTTCTATTACTTATGTATTATTTGAACACAAAACTCCAAACTAAAAGGAGCATCAAAAGCACAACTTGGAAAGAATCTCAAAAAATGAAATGGATGATTTAATATCCTTAAAAATTCTAACACAAAATAAAGTAGGTTCTTATAAAGAAGTATCTGGTGATAAAAAAATTATTGTAACTGGCACAAACACCACAGATAGACAACATACTTATAGTTGTAAAAATAGTAGACATAAACAAAGATATGTTACTGATCCTATTTATGCTAAATTGATAGAATTTAGAGATAAAGAGAAAAAATTATTTGATTTGGATAAAGTAAAACATAATCAGAAGTATTTATTTAGTGAATGTGTCTCATAATGAGCAATAAAATAAAAGCAAAGGAATGGTTTATATTGCCCAATAAACCATACTATATTGACTCAAATATACTAATGGAATATTCTAAAGAAATATTTGAGAAATTTTCAGATATCAGTATCTCAGGATATGTTTTAGGAGAACTAGATAATCTGAAAAAGAATGGTAAAACAGAAGAAGTAAAATTTCAGGCTCGCAGAGCTACAAGGGATATAAACAATAATTCAGACAAGATAACTTATATAATTGATGAAACAGATTATAATAATATTCCATCTTGTTTTGATAAAGAAAACATGGATAATAAGATTATATCTTTGCTTAAGGAATTGTACGATAAGAATAATAATTTTCTTGCTTTAAGTAATGATATGCTATTTAGAGCAAAATGTAAATCTCTCAACATTCCTTGTGAAAAGTATGGAGGAGAATCTTCAAATTCTATTTATAGAGGTTATCAGGAATTATTTGGTGACACTGATTTTATAAATGGTTTATTTGATGATATTTCTAAAGGAAAAAATAAATATGAATTTGTAACCAATGAATATCTAATTATTTACAATTCAGATGCAAAAAAGACAAATGAATATAGATTTAATGGTAAAAAATTTGTAGATTTAGTTTTACCTGATTCAAAAGTTATTAAAGGAAAGAATAGTTTACAAAGATGTGCATTGGATCTTTTGAATAATCCTGAAATTACAATAGTCGCCATAAATGGAGAAGTGGGTTCAGGCAAGAGTTATAGTTGTGTAAGAATGGCTTTACATCATACAGTTGATAAAGGAAATGTAGGAAAAATATTAGCTGTAAGAGAAGCAATTGGAGAAGGTAAGGAGGTTGGTTTTTTAAAGGGTACATTTGAAGAAAAGACAAAAATGTTCTTTAAACCAATTGAACAATCTTTAAAAGGTGGTGAATTCGAACTACAATCATTGGTTCAAAGAGGAGTATTAGAATCTACTATTCCATTTTACCTTAAAGGAACCACTTACCATGACACGATTATTATTTGCGAGGAGAGTGAAGATTTTTCTAGAAAGCAATTGAAATTAGCAGGTACTAGATTAGGTAAAAATTCCAGAATATTTCTTGCAGGAGATTATAAACAATCAAGTGTAGATTCATCTAGTAATAATGCTTTAGTAGCAATGTGCAACGAGTTAAAAGGAAATAGTAAATTTGGTTGTGTATATTTAGATGAAGATATTAGAAGTGAAACTTCAAAGATATTTGCAAATTTATTTGTAAAATAAACATTAATTAACAAAAACACTGGTCTGGTACAAAGTACTCAGATACTATTAAAGAATAAAAGGGGATATATTAAAACATGAATAAATTTGAATTAGTAGCAGCAGTAGCAATTAAAGGTGAAATGTCCAAGAAGAATGCAGAAAAGGTAGTAACAGCAGTATTTGATACAATCGAAGAAACACTTGCTCAAGGTGAGAAAGTACAATTAGTTAATTTCGGCACATTTGAAGTAAAAGATAGAGCAGAACGACAAGGGAAAAATCCTAAAACTCAAGAACCAATTACTATTCCTGCAAAAAAGGCTCCTGCATTTAAGGCAGGTAAGGGTTTAAAGGACAAAATTAAGCAATCGTAAAATAATTTAACAAATATTTGTGCTACTACAGTAAGTCCTTGTATTCAATAGATATCGTTGGATATAAGGCAAAAGTAGCACAATAAATAAAATACTAATTAGCGCAAAACAATTTAATATTAAAATAAATAAAATTAAAAGGTGGCAAACTAAATAATGGCAAAATCTAAACTTACTGAAACAAAGAAAATCACACATAAATTGGCATCTGAAGGCGAATTAACAATTACTGATCAGATTGCAGTAATTGCGATTCCCGATGAAGGAGTTAAGAATTTAATTGAGTTATTGAAAAATTTCTCAGGAAAATATGTTAAGTTTTCTTTTACAGAAGAAGAAGTTGAAGATGTAATGGATGAGGAAGAATTTGAATCTGAAGACGAGTAATTAATAATCATTAATAACTATTACTATGCAATAATTGTTACATAGTAACATAAAAAGTGTTATCATCAGATAATTTATAATTAACACTCAAAGAAAAAACATATAAGCAGAGTTTTTGCTAGGCGAAATTTTATTAAGACGCTAAAGATTTTTAGATGCTTATAATTAGATGAGGCGGTTTGCCATAGATCTTTCCTCTATAAATTGTTGTGGTGATGATTTTTGGAAATTGCATAAGCCAAGTAGCAACAATAAAAACTTGTTTTAGGGTTTGATAAAATTAGGTCAACGCTAGTGCAATTGCGAACCTTCCCTAAAATCACGTGCATAAGTTATTAAGTCCTTGCAAGACAGGCATTACTCTGACAAAGAGTATGAGGTTTATGGATGCACAATTCCCCCTCATCACTCATTGTTTGTTCTCTATGGCGTTAATCACAGTTTTATTTAATCTTAGTGATAGAGACAAATGGCATACTGCAATGATGTTGATGAATATAGAGTATGCCAAATTACAAATAAGGTGAATTTATAGGGGTAGATTCACCTTCATACATTACGACTTATGAATTGAGTTAACTACTCTAACAAAGAATTCAAATAAGGTAACTGCGATTAATTTAGTGGTTGCCTTCATACATTACAACAAACAGGGAGGCAAATTATCGTCTCCCCTTACATATCAATAATATTGCTCAGATGAGAACGATAGAATAAAAATAATGTCCTCTACGGGGACAGTTAATGGTTTATTTATCATTAACCTAAGACAAAGACTTACTAAATGGGTTTGGCAATGATAACCCAGATAAAAATTGCCATTATCAAGTTGGAAGAAGTTTTATAAACTGTCTTCATATAATTGCTAGGCGTAAGGCCGATTGGGACATCTAAATTCATATTAGGTGTCCCTTAATAATTTAATATTCTCTAACAAGGAGGATTAAAAAATGAATCAATTGAATAAAGAAGAAAAATATACTATATGCCCCAAATGCGGATTTGAACAATACTGGCACAAGTACATTAATTATAAAGATATTACTTTATGTAATAAATGTGGACATTGGGAACCAAGGGATATTGAAATAGAAATTAATAGATTAAATAAAGAATAATAAAATCACATTGGTCGATTTGTGATTGTTAAAATTGAAAATAAAACTTATACGTGAGGTATAAATTTGGATAGTAATTTAATAGAAATTTGTTACAAAAAATATAATAGAGAAATTGATACTAGTTGGTCTGAATTAGCTTTGCAGTACGGGTTTTGCTCCGCAGAAGCAATTAGGAGTAAATTTAAGAAATACAGAAAAGTAAATGATGGTTTAAAGACTAGAGATATTATAAATAATCTTATTCTTAATAAAGTTGATAGTAAAGAAGAAGTTGCGTTATCAGACATAGAAATTAAGGAGATAAATCTCAAGAAGGAAAGAATTCGTCTTGGAGACCAAAGAAGTAAATTAAATACCTTAATAAGACAATCTGCTAGAAGCGATGGTTTAAAAGAATTATTAGAATCATCTATCAAAAATGGAAAGTTTAATGATTTTGAATTTATAGTTCCTGAACATAAATATGGTGAAGATAATGAAATGATAATTCCAATTTCTGACTCTCATTATGCATTAACTATTGATAATGAGTTTGAGAAATATAATACAGATGTATTTATTGAGAGATTGGCAAATTATACAATGCAAATATTAGATATTAAAAAGACACATAAGATAAATACTTGTCATATAGCGTTTTTAGGAGATTTAATATCAGGAGTCCACATGAATATTATAAGATATTCTAATCAAGAAAATGTTGTAAGTCAAGTACAAAATTTCTCTGAATATATGGTTAAATTTTTAGATAAATTAAGTCATCATTTTGAGAATATTAATATTTATTTTGTAACTGGTAATCATGCTAGGAATTTTCAAGATAAAAAAGAATCTATTGACAGTGAAAGATATGAAAATTTTATTATTTGGTATTTAAAAGCAAGAATGTCTAATCATAAAAATATTGTATTTAATGATTCTATTTTAGATAATACAATTGCTATTGGAAAAGTTAAAGGTAATACTTGTTTCTTTACTCATGGTGATAAAGACACACCTAGTAGGATAGTAGAAAAACTAACACTAATGATTGGAGAAATACCAAAGTTAGTGTATTTTGGTCATTCCCATCATTTTAGCGTAGATACCATTCAAAAAGTAAAAACTATTATGTCTGGAAGTTTCTGTGTGAACGATTCATATTGTACTGGCATTAGGGTTATAGGTGAACCAAGTCAAACCGTTAGTATCATAGGTGATGATGGAGTAGTTTGTATTTATGACTGTAAACTTAAATAAAATATAAAATAAATGAGGATATGAGGATAATTATATGTCAGAAAATAAATTAACATTTAAAACAATGGCATCAGATGATTTGTATAATGATTTATATAAACAACTATGGAATCAAAGAATTCTCTATCTTAACGGAGAGATAGATGAGTCAACAATTGATTACATTTGTACTCCTATTTTAATTAAAAATATAGAAGAAAAAGACATTTCTGAAGATCAACTTAAACCAATTACAATATGGGTTAATTCATATGGTGGATCTGCTGATGTTGGACTATATATGATTAATTTAATTCAAAATTCACGTATTCCAATTCATGCTAAAGTTTTATGCGTTGCCGCATCTGCTGCTTTATATTTAACAATTTCTTGTAAATATAGGACTGCTTCTGAAAATTCTATCCTACTTTTACATAAAGGGAGTTATTCTGTAGGAGGAAATGCAAATGAGGTAGAAGACGTAATGGAATTTTATAAAGGAGAGGTTGATAGTAAAATTGTTGAATTGATTCTTAATAAGACTAAAGTTACTAAAGATGAATTAAAGAAGATTAGACGTAATGAAACTTATATGTTGGGTAAAAAGGCATTAGAGATGGGCTTTATTGATGAGATAGTTAATAATTAGTTTATTTAATTATATACTTTAAACAATAATAATACAAATATTAAAATAAAATTATAAAGGCAGGAATAAATTTATGCAAACAACAGTAGTAAATTACTTTGACGATCAAACTAATGAGCGTGTAGCAACAAAATTCTATGTAGGTAGTGATGAGGTTAGTTTTGATCAATATGCAGAAATTATAGAAGATTTAATCCCTGATGAAATAGAGAATAAAAATATGGATGAAATATTAGAAGATATTCACGATGAAGACTGTACTTGTCCAGAGTGCCAAGAAAATCGTAAAATGATTTATCTTGGAGAAGCAGTTAAATTTATGTTTGAGAATCAATTATGCCCTAAACATGTATTCGAATTGCTTGGAGATATTTATGATAAGGCAAATTATGAAGGATACGAAGAAGGATATGATGATGCAAAAGAAGAGATGAAAGAGTTTTTGGAAGATTAAATTATCCTTCGAATTTGAAAGTTTATTGTGGTAATAATTTATAAATAATGTTTTGTGTTTTATAAAAAGCTTGAGAAATCAGGCTTTTTAATTATTCACAAAAATAGTTTGTGGATCAAGGGGTAGATAATAATTCAGAGTCATGACTGAGTTTCTGTGCGTCTATCCCTTTATATCTTTTAGAAATAAGCACAGAAATAATATTAAGCACAGAAAGAAGGAATTGGAATGGAAGAAATTAATCAAGATTTAGAAGTCAAAATGAAAGTTTGTAGCAAATGTAAAAAAGAGTATCCTGCAACTAAGGAATATTTTCATGTTCATAACGGATGTAAAGACGGTTTAAACTCTGTCTGTAAAAAATGCAGAAGTAAGTTAGCGTCAGAGAAAAATAGAGGAAATATAAATACTACTGGAGTAAAGAAATGTGTGGATTGTGAAAATATTTTAGAGATAAATTCTACAAATTTTAAGACATCTACAAAATCATTGGACGGTTATTTAAACGTTTGTATTAAATGTCAAATAAAGCGTAGAGATACAGATTGTCATGAGGGATTTAAAAAATGTCCAAAATGTGAAAGAGAATTATTAATATCAAGAGACTATTTTCAAGTAAGTAAAATATCTCTTGACGGATTTGTGAACACTTGTTTAGAGTGCAACAATAGAAATTTCTTTCCAGATAAAGCACCTGAATCGTGGTCAAATGAAGATATTAATATTGTAAAAGATAATTATTTGGATTTAAACTTATATGATATTATTCCATTACTATCAGTAGAACGTACAGAAAAAGCAATATTGCATATAGCACAAAAATTAGGAATTAGAAAAATTGAAAGTTATATTGAAGATTATAATAGTTTAAAATATAAAATTATAGACAACAAACTTCATAAATATTGTAAATCATGTAAAAGATATTTACCTATGGAGTACGATTACTTTCCTAAAGATGAGTCATGCACTGATAGGTTTCGCAACGTATGCCGTGAATGCAAAGGTGAATCGTTTAGATTTGATTCAAATGTTTATAAATGGTCAGAACAAGATATTAAAACTTTAGAAGAAAACTATCCACATATGACCAATAAAGAATTATACAATACATATTTTCCGTTTTTAAGCACAAATAAAATAATGCATAGGGCATATGATTTAGGATTTCGTAAAACAGAAGAAACTTTGCAGAGAGTACATGATGAAATAGGAAAATTTCACTCTGAAAGGTTAATAGGAACAGATCAGTGGAAAAATGAGAATAATCCTCAATTTGATAGCAAGAGATTTGGTTCATTAAATCCAAATTATAAAGGTGGAATTAGTGCATTATATCAAGAATTAAGAAGAAATATTAAACAGTGGAAAATAGATAGTGTTGAAAATTCTAATTATGTTAGTTTGCTTACTGGTAAGAGGTTTAATGATATTCATCATCTATACTCTTTTGATAACATAGTTAAAGATACTTTAGAAGAAACTGGACTACCGTTGTATGAAGACATTTCTTTTTACTCTGATGAAGAAATAAAATTATTAGTAGATAAATGTCTTGAAATTCATTACAGATATCCTTTGGGTGTTTGTTTAGAGGAGAGATATCACGCCAAATTCCATGAAGAGTTCGGATATGGTGGTAATACTGAAGAACAATTTTATGAGTTTCTAGATAATTTTTATAGTGGTAAATATAAATATTTAGAAGAAGTTAGTTAATAATTAAAGGAAGTGACCTTGTGGCAGGAAGACCTAAGAAAGTGGCATCTGTGGGAATAGTGCCACAAACAAAAGAGAAGATTTTATTTAAGTGTGTATGCTGTACCAAAGAAAAACAAAAAGATAAAGAATTTTATAAGTCAAATTCAATAATTCTTAAAGGTAATGACCAAAGAATGGTAGTATGCAAAGAGTGTGTAATTGAATTGTATTCTTTTTTAGTAAATAATTATGAAGATACAAAAATAGCTTTATATTTTTTGTGTAGATTGTTAGATGTATATTTTGATTCAAATTTATATCCAAGCGTAGCACAACAAGCGACAAATGGAAATACAAATATCGCTGGAATATATTTTCAAAAAATTAACAGTTTGCCTCAATATAGTTCAAAAACATTTTTTGATTCTACTCTTATTGACGTAAGTGGAGAAAAGAATATATTTGAAACAGGAATAAATATTGAGTTTAACGATGAAGACAAGAGAAATAAAGAAGATGTAATTAGAATGGTAGGATATGACCCATTTGAAAATGAAAATCCATTAGATCAAAAAGCTTTATATAATTCATTAGTAGATATGCTTGACGAATCAACGCTTGAAGATTCATTTAAATTACCTATAGTAATAGAGATAGCAAAAAGTTTTAATCAAATAGATAAAATAAATCAAGCATTGGCACTGATGACTAGTGATATTGGGTCGGTACAAAGTCAGGTTGGTGGGATTAAGTCATTATTTGAGGCAAAAGACAAAATGTATCGTGCAATTCTTGCTATGGCAAAAGATAATGGTATATCTGTAAATCATTCAAATAAGAAATCCAAGGGTGCTGGTACATTATCTGGGATAATGAAACAACTTCAAGAAAAAGGATTTATGGAAGTAGAAGTAAATCTTTATGACATCGAAACATGTCAGGGAATTAGACAGGTTGCAGATATGAGTAATGAAAGCATAAGGAAACAATTACAATTTGATGAAAATGATTACAGTGCAATGATTAATGAGCAAAGAGAATTAATAGAAAAGTTAGATTCCAAAAATATAGAACTTGAAGAAGAATTAAGATTGTTAAAAATAAAATCAAATGTGGTGACATTAATAGATGGATAAAAAAATGATGTCACAGAGAAAGATTGATGGATATTTAAAACTTGCAGAAATCATTCAATGGGGTCGTAAATGGCCTCTGAGGTTCGTGGAATTAATGTTTGGAATTGATCTTTTAGATTATCAAAAATATGTTTTTATGGAAAGTTGGATGACTCCATTTTGCGTTTGGTGCATGGGCAGAAACGGTGGGAAAACTACATTGGGATCTCCATTCATAATGTCTAAGTCACTACTTATACCAAATTTTAATACATATATTCTAGCTGGCGTTGGGTCGCAAAGTCAAGAAATGTTTATGAAAATTGAGAATATCGCAAAAAATAATATTGCATCCTTTACTGGTTTAACAGATGTTTTTTTAAATGAAACAGTAAAGTCTGCTGCAAATACAGATGGGTTTACTCACAACCCTGCTAGTTTTAAATGTTCTCTTTATAATGGTAGCACAACTTATTCACTAAACGGTGCGGTTGACTCAAATCGCTCAAAACGCTCAAATTTAAATTTTTACGATGAGTCAGGATTCGCTTCAGACGAATTATTTACAACTTCCGAACCTTTTACAACTCAAAATGCAGACTTTAAATTAGGTGGAGATATTGATGTTACTTTGTACCCAAAGCAATTTCCGAATCAATTAATATATGCATCTTCGGCATCTAGTATTGATACATATTTCTTTAGAAAATACAGGGATTTTAGCAAAAAAATGTTTTTAGGTGATAAAAGATTTTTTGTTGCAGATATTAGTTCGGATATTGTAATGAATGCTACATATAATGGTAAATTATATCCAGTTGCATTATTAACTCAAGACAAAATCGATTCTGCAATGCGAGAAAATAAAATTAAAGCCGAACGAGAGTACAAAAATATTTTTACTACTGAGGGTGGCAATAATCAAATTATAAAACGTGCAACCATTATAAAAAATTCAGAATTACGAATTCCGACTTTATATAACAATACTGGTGGAAAATTTGGTATTATGTATGATCCTGCCCGTTCATACGACAATTCTGTATGTGTAGTGGGTGAATTTATTTTAGACGATATTGTTGGATACAAGTTAAAAATTAGTAGTGGTGTAAGTTTTGTTGATGTTGCTAAAAAGAAGAAAACTCCAATGAGAACTCCTGAACAGGTAGATTTAGTTAAACAGATGATACTTGATTACAATGGCAAACAAGCAGCAGACTATGAAAATCTTGAAATATTGGGAATCGATTCGGGGTCTGGAGGAGCTGGAGTAAATATTGCTGATTATTTTATGGAAGATTGGATAGATAAGCAAGGAAATAAACACAAAGGATTAATTGATAAAATAGAATCTGCAGATTATATATCTAAATTTCCTAATGCGATTGATAAACTTAAATTAGTTTCTCCCCAAAAATACAAAAAACATCTTTTTGAAGCTTTAATTGAAATGATAAATTTAGATTTAATCTCTTTTCCTGAAACATATGATGGCAAAGGTTATTTAACTATAAATGAAACAGAAGGAGAAGAAATAAAATCAAGTATATACAAATTATCTTTTGAGGAAGAAATGGCGTTAGTGCAAATTGATCTTCTTAAAGAAGAACTTGTTAATATTTATAGGTTTGAAAGTTCAAATGGGAATTGCAGATATGATTTGCCATCAGACAAAATACATAAAATGAATGACGATAGGGCATATGCTTGTGCAATGTTGGCATGGCATTTATCGGAACTGAGAAGAAAGAATATAACTAATAAAAAACGTCCAACAAATATCTCCCCATCATCCTATTTCGCAATAGCAAATAAATCAAGCAGAGCAAGACGTTAACACAATCACAATAAACAAACAGAAAGGAGGTTCATCCTTGTCAGATCAAAACAAAACTCCATCATCTTCCCAACCCCTCTCCCCCAATCTATTTGCCTTAAAAGAATCATGGGAACCATCAAAATCAAAAAACTTCTCCCTCTCTCGCATTGCATCATTTTTCTCAAATAAAAGATCAACAAAAAACAGTAAAAATATAACAATAGATAAAATAAAATTGTGGTTAAATAATCCAATTAAATTTCAAACAGAAATTCTAGATTTATCTGATACATTGTATGCACCTGAAGGAATATATAAGACTTTAGTTAATCTAACTTCTAATATGGCAACTCTAGATAATTATCTCCAACCAACAAAATCTACAATGAGAAAACTTAATTTAGAAATAAAAGCAAAAACTGAGTTTGATGAATTAGGTAATCTAATAGATCAAGAAATTTTTGATAAGATTTTAAATAATTTTGAAAATGAATTTGATACAGTTAGGAATTATGTTGAAAATATTGATATAAAGAAAACTGGAAGAAGAATAATTGAAAGTATTGTTAGATATGGTGCATATTGTGGATTTGAGAAAAATGATGGAGACTTTCCTTATCTATGGGACTTACCAATTAAGTATATTAGGCTTTATTCAATTAAAAGTGGACAATACAAGGTGGAATTTAACTTCAAGTATTTTGATGATTTAACAAGAGATAATGAATTATCTGAATTTGCTTGGGGAGTATATCCTGCTGAATTTAAGTCTCTATATGATAGATATAAAAAGAATCCAGACAAATTGAGATATCCAGAATGGCAACCTTTGCCTAATGAAAAAGTTTGCTGTATTAAATTAGGTGGAGATAATGATACTTTCTTTTTACCATTGTATAGTCAATTATTTACTGAATTATTTTTGCTTAATGATTTGATTGATGAAGAGATAGAGTCTTCTAGGGATCAAAAATTAAAAATGGTCTCCATTAAATTTCCGACAGACGAAGAGAGTGGTATCCCATTGGTAGAACCAGAAGTCGTTTCTTCCTGGGTGGACGTTGTAAGTCAAGGTTTGCCAGAGTCAGTTTGCGTTGTCGGTAGTCCGTATAAATTAGAAGAAATTTCTTTTAAAAGTGTTCAAAATGAAAAAGAATCTTTAGCTGAATTTGCTAAGTCAATGGCTTATATGCAAGCAGGAGCAAATCCACTGCTTCTCGGAGGTAGTTCAACAAATTCTTCAGTAGGTGTAACTCAGAATTTAGTTTACATACAGTCTAATGTATTTAACATGCTTGACAAGATTCAAAGTTGGTTTAATTATAGAATTAGCAATGTAAATTTAAGGAAAAAATATACATTTAAACTAAATATATGGAAAATAACTTGGTACAATCAAAATGAGCAGATTGAGCAGGAATATAAATTGACTACAATAGGTGGGTCATTTTCTATACTTTCAAGTAAGGCAGGACATAACAGTAATGATTATTTAGCTAGTCTTGAATATGAAAATTTAACAAAATCAAAAGAATCATGGATAACTCCTATTAATATGAACCAAAATTCTGGTAGTCAAGACGATATTGGTGGAAGACCAACTAAAGCAGATGGTGATTTAACTGATGGTGGGATTATTAGCAAAGACAAAGAAAATAACAAACGATAAAAGGTTTTGTGGCTAGATCGACGGATCGAAAAGAAGTTTCCCTACTTCCTGCCACTTTTATAATTTAAGGGATTTCTATATGAAGGGAGATATAATATGAGTAATAAATTAGAAACAAATGATGTTAGAATATATTTGAAGTCATTTGGATATGAACTGATCAGTAAAGAATATACAGGGAATAAAGGAATACTTATTGTTAAAGATAATAAAGGTTATTATTATACAATTGTTTGGAATTCATTTCGTGATGGCGTAAGACCAAAATTTGTGCATTCATCTAATCCATATTCTATACAAAATATAAAACTATTTTTAAAAAATTATAAGAATAAATATACTTTAATATCTGATGAATATAAGAATGAAGATTCTTATTTAATTTTACGTGACGTTGATGGATATTATTATAATTTAACTTGGAGGATACTACATAAAAATATTGATAGTAATCATGCTTTTGTTAGTGAGAAAAATATTTATTCAACTCAGAATATTAAATTATTCTTAGAAAGTAATAATCTTAATTTAATACTATTAAATAAATTTAAAAATAATAAGGATAAATTAATTTTATTAGATAAAAATGGATACACATATGTAAGAACTTGGTCAGATTTAAAAAGATTAAGTAATTTTCATATAGCAGATGATAGTAATCCTTATTCTATCCAAAATATTAAATTATGGTGTAAATTAAATAATAAACTTTTTGAATTAATAAGTACAGAATATAAAAACAACCGTAAAAAACTCCAATGGAAGTGTTTAAAAGAAGAGTGCGGAGAAGAGTTTTATCAAGCATGGGATAATATTTCAAGTGGTTGTGGTTGTTCTTTTTGTGCTAGTAAGCAAGTAGGTTTATCTAATTGTCTTGCGACTAAATTTCCTGAAATTGCTTCGGATTGGCATTCGACTAAGAATGGTAAGTTAACTGCTTTTGATATAACTTATGGTAGTGAAAAAGATATCTGGTGGCAATGCAAAGAATGTAACCATGAATGGATAGCAAAACCAAATAATAGAACAGGTTCGAATACTGGTTGTCCAGAATGCAATAAATCTAAAGGAGAAAAAGAATGTAAAAGAGTTTTTATTTATAAAAAATTTATTGAAATTGCTCAAGATGATTATGATAAATTGTTAGATATTGATAAACATAACAATACATATTTCATACCTCAAAAAACATTTGAAGGACTTATAGGGCTAGGTGGAGGACTACTATCATATGATTTTTATTTGCCTAAATATAATCTTCTAGTAGAGTATCAAGGCGAATACCATGATGGAACTGTGAAAAACCAAACTAAAGAAGACTTTGAAAGACAAGTTGAACATGATAGGCGAAAAAGAGAATACGCCAAGGAAAATAAATATAATTTTCTGGAGATTTGGTATTGGGACTTCGACAACATAGAAGCAATACTAACAAAAGAACTAAACATATTATCAAAAGCATCATAAATAAAACAAAAAGTAGGTGATCACAATATTCATATATTGTTTTGATGAACAAGAAAAAATAAAACTTCAATCACAACAATTAAAACTTTTTCAAGAAACCCATATTGATAATAAACAATGTTGGGTTTTTGCTATTGATACCAACAATAAATTTAATTTTAATCATATTGATAAGAGCAAATGCGTTGTTAGTAATAGAATAATGTTTTAGTTTATAAAATAATAAAGGTGGTGAAAAATTGAATAAGCATCCTAGTTTAAAAGTAAAGTTTAATAATGATTTTACACAACTTAATAACTCCGAGTTTGTTGAAGGTACTGCTTTGATTGCATATCAAGGTGATAATAGAAATTCTTCAGATATTGTAGAATTAGCATTTACTAATGCAATGCCAAGTTTATCTCTAATTCCTATAGTTGGAAATTGGTTGCCTGAAAAACAAAATTTTGGTGGACACGATATTGCAATTGAATGGCAAGGAAATACTTTGGTATTGAAGGACAAAACTGTTCCTTATGGTGTAGTTAAAGAGAATCACAATGCACAATGGGTTGAACTTGAAGATAATGGAGTAATACATAAATATCTTCAAGCAGATGTTGTCCTTTGGGCAGGTAGATACCCAGATCAGATACAAAAAGTTATAGATGACGGAATTAACCAAAGCATGGAAATTTCAATTAGTGACTTTACTATTAAAGAAAATGGTAATTTTCAAATAAATTCATTTGAGTATTCTGCACTTTGTTTATTAGGTAAAGATATAGATGAAAATGGTGAAGTAGGCGTTGATAATGTTGAGCCTTGTTTTGAGCAAGCTTCAGTTATTATAAATAAATATAATTTTAATGAACAATTTAAATCTCAGTTTAATAATTTACTATTTGAGTTTAATAATCAAATTAGTGAATTAATTAATAATCCCCTGAAAGGGGGTGATACAGAAACAATGAAAAATAAAGGAGGTAATACAAAATTGGATGAAAAATTGGAATTATTACAAAAATACAATCTAACTTCTGATGTGTTAAATTTTAGCATTGAAGAACTTTCTATTGAACAATTAGAAGAAAAGATTGTGGAACATTTTGCTCTATTAGCTTCTCAAAAACAAGAAGAAATTGCAAATGCTTTAAATGTGGAGAAGTATAGGGACAGATGGGGAGATGAGCGTTCAAAATACTCTTATGTTGATAACTCAGAGATAGAAGTATTCGCTTATGATAGACAAGACAATTATAATCTTTATGGTTTTATGTACTCTATGAATGGTGATAGTGTTGTAGTTGACTTTGCGACAAAAAAGAGGAAGAAGTTTGAAATTGTTGATTTTATTGATGGAGAAGCTGTAGCTATGTTTAACTTATTCCCTCAAGAAGCAATTGATTATGCAGTAAGCGATAAAGAGAAAGAGTTAACAGAAGCATTTTCAAAATCAAACGATAGTGATAATATAGGTGCAATTACAGAAAAATTTAATACAATCCAAACAGAAAATGTCGAAATTACAGAAAAGTTCACTGCTCTTGAATTGGAAAAAGTTGAAATTCAGACAAAACTTGAATCTATTACAATTGAATTTGAAAAAGTTAAACCTGAATTAGAATTGATTCAAAGTAAATATTCTGCACTTGAATCAGAAAATGAAACTCTCACTCAATCCAATCAATCTCTACTAGAATTTAAATCAAACACAGAAACAGCACAAGCAGAATTATTCGCTCAACAACAACTTCAACTCAAAACAGAATTAGTAGAAAACTTTTCTAAGGTGTTGACTGCCGAAGAAATTAAATTAGTACAAGATAAAGACCTTTCTACTGAAGAAATGGAAAAAGAGTTCAAGCTAATTTATGCAGACAAAGATTTGCAAGCAAAATTCAATAAAAAACCTAAGAAAATAGAAACAGAAATTCCATTGAATAGTTTTACTTGTAAAAAGAAAGATGATTGGACATCTTGTATCAAAAAATAATTAAATTAATTAGAAGGAGGAAAATAAACAATGGCTAATGTAAATAATGTAGTAACTGGTAGATATGGTATTGTAAATCTTCGTAAAGTAGCAGGGGTTAAAACAGGTGAACATAACATTCAGTATGCGTTGAATGCAACTGATTTTGCTGCCACAGCTTGTCAAAATGGATTTCTTTTGGAAGAAGAGCATTATGCAAAAACTCTTGGCCTTCCTAGTGGCCCAACAATTAGATGTGGATTAATAGCATGTGTGGAAAAAATGTATGATGAGAGTGATATGTCTCTCGGTAATTTTAGATTGAATCTTGGTGAATTCTTACCTCGTATTTATCGTTTTCATATTGGTGACATGTTTGATACGAATAACTTCAAATATGATGATGGTGATTATGCTAGTTATGCTGCAATTGTTGCTGCTATTACTGCTGGAACTGCTGTATATGCTTATCCATCTACTAATGGTCAGATTGAATTAGAACCTATCCAAAATGCTGGTGCTGCAATTGAATTACAAGCAACTAGAGTTGTAACTTTACCTGCTGGAGAATCTGCGCTTTGCTTCACATGCACTAAAGCTTAATAATAAACAATAAAATAATATTTAATAATTAGAAGGAGGAATTAGATTAACATGGAAAGAAAATATTTCGAACTTGCAAAACAAGCATATAATCGTAAAGACACTGTAGAGAATGGGGTTACATATACCTCTGATGAAAAGAATAGTGCGTTAAGAGATGCTTTTAAAGAATTGGTTCCTGATGGAGATAATAGATATAAGAGTTTTCGTAGAAACAAAATTGAAATCTTTGAGCTTGTTGAAGAAAATGTAGATGAAATCCTTCCTAAGAGAGTTGATGACGCTTATGGTGGTTTTGTTGAGTATCAAATTCTTGACCAAGGACAAAAACCTAAGTTTAAAACCAAAAAAGGCAAACGTGGATTGCTTAATTTTATTACAAAAGTTGGTTTGGGTGGAGTAATTGAGAGAACAAGACTTGATGTAGACTATATCAATATGACAATGGAAGCTTATGGTGGCGCAGTTTATGTCGAATTTGAGCGTTTCTTGGATGGAGTGGTGGACTGGACTGATTTAATTAATGCTATTATTGATGGTATTATGGAAAAAATTAATCTTCAAATTCAGGCTACTTTAATTGCTTCATTTACTGGTTTGACTTCCAATATGAAAGTTCAAGCAAATGCTTTTGTTCCTAGTCAAATGGGTCAATTGATTACTAATGTTCAATCTTATGGAGACAATGTTGTAATTTTCTGTACTCCTACCTTTGCAGGAACAATTGAAGAAACTCCTGGTTTTATAACGGATATGGACAAAACTGAACGTAGGGAATTCGGAAGAATTGGTAAATTTAGAGGAGCAAGCGTTATTGTATTGCCTAATGCTTTTGCTGATGATACTAATACTAGTAAAGTTTTGAGTGATCAATATGCTTTTGTAATTGTAACAAATGAAAGCAAAATTGTTAAAGTTGCATTTGAAGGTGAAACAATTGTTAGAGAGACTGAAAATTCTGATATGAGTATTGATTTCGAAAGTTATAAAAAGTTCGGTTTAACAATTGTTTATTCAAATATGTTTTGTGCGTATCGCAATACATCGCTCTAAAGATTATTTTAAAGCAAAGATAGGATAAATAGCGCAATTTGTCTTAAAAGAGGGTATCCTTTCTACCCTCTTCTTTGTTTTATTCAAATTTGAAAGGTTTTCATAGAAAGGATGATGAATTGGAACAGATTAATTCACAAATTATTACAAGCGATATGAAGTATTCTGGTATTTATCTAATTATAAATTTAATAAACAATAAATTTTATGTTGGTAGTGCTAAAAATTTATGGCAACGCAAATTAACTCATTATAGAGATTTAAGGAATAATAAACATAAAAACACTTATTTACAAAACTCTTATAATAAATATGGTTCACAAAATTTTATAGTCGTTTTACTAGAAAAAGTAGAATCTAAAGACGATTTAATTAAACGTGAACAGCATTGGATAGATACATTAGATGCTTGTAATAAGGATATTGCTTATAATATATGTCCTACTGCTGAAAGCAAACTAGGTCTCCATCACTCTGAAGAAACTAAAAGCAAAATGAGTAAATCAATGAAGGGGATTAAGCGAACAGACGAAGGTAAGAAAAATATGAGCATTGCTAAAAGCAATCCTGTAATTCAATGTACAATTGATGGTGTATATATTCAAGAATGGGAAAATGCTACTTATGCTTCTAAAATATTGTGTATATCTAATTCTGATATTTCTAGAACATGTATTCACAAATATAAGTATGCTCATAACTTTTTATGGTTTTTAAAATCAGAATATGAACAAGAAGATTTTGATATTAATGTATTTGTACCTAATCTTGATAAAAAGATTAATCAATTTACATTAGAAGGTGAATTAATTGAAACATGGGATACTTACAAAGATATAAGGGAAAAATACAAAGTTAATCAAACTCATATTATTGGTTGTTGTGATGGAATACGTAAAACTCATAAAGGGTTTAAATGGGAATACGCACAAACAGCATAATCTCTATCCTCATAACCATACATTAAGACAAACACAGTATAACACTAAAATAAATATAAAGGAAATGATAAATTAAATGGTAACTAAAAAAACACAACTATTAGATGCAGATACGAAAGTAAGAATAATTAATAATTCTAATAGTAAAATTCATTGGATTCAATTAAATGGTAGACCTATTACCTTGTTAAAAATAGGAACACCATCAACTTTACCATTTATTGAATTAGAAAATATGGCTTATACTAGTGATTTAATTCAAACTGGAGATATTTATGTGCAAGACAAGAATGTATTTGATGCATTAGGACTTAATGTAAAATATGAAGATATTAAACTTCATACTCAATTAAAGACAATGTTGGCAAATCTAAATTCTGAAGAACTAAAAGAGGAAATTGAAAAACTTCCTAATGGCAATAAAGAATTGTTAGCTGAATTAGCTGTTGAAAACTACAATGATTTAAAAGGATCTGTAGTTGATGCTATTGAAGATGGAACAAAAGTAAAAGTAACATTAATAAAAGAAGATGAAAAGGCAAATAAGCAAAATCAACAAAAGAATGATAAATAAGGAGTGTGAAATAATCAATGAGCACTTCCTATGACTTAGTTTTTCCCAAATTCATGCATGAAATAAATGATTTTGATTTAACATCTTTAACTGAAGAACAAATGTTTGTAGAAAATAAATTAACTTTATCTAAGGCTGTAACATTGTTTAAAAAATGTAAGCAGAATTTAGTTAGAGACGATACTACTGAAACTTTTACAAACACATTAACTGAAGAAGAAATGTGGATTCTTGCAGATTACATGCGTAAAGTTTGGTTAGATGAGAAAATTAATAATGGTGAATTACTTAAATTAAGATTGACAGATAAGGATTTTAAAACGTTTAGTCCTGCTGATCAATTAGGAACAATGAATAAAATAAAGACGGTTTATGACAAAGAACTTAAATTAAAAGTTAATGATTATTTGTATGATGGTTATTTGTATTCAAGGTTCTATAAGTCTGGAAGTTAAATTAAAAAAATATACAAAGAGGAGGTTAGAAAATGAGTGATTTTGAATCTAAAATACCGTCAATAGAAGTTTATAACGGTATTACGCCTGGTACGGTAATAGCATCAAAAGCAGTAATAACAGATGCAAATAATAAAGTTAACACATTAGATATTACTGCTCCTAAAATTGGTGGCGTTGCAGTAACTTCTACATCGGCACAAATTAATTCTTTGGTTAATTTTCCTGGAACTATGGCAACGTCAGTAATTGATTTCAATGCCACAGGTGAAGCAGGTATGAAAGTTACTATTAACGGTGTAGATTATCAAGAGGCAGATGTAGCAGTAGTAACAAATGGAGTTTGGACAAATGGAGCTAGTGCTGCAAACTCTGCTACAAGTTTAGTTGCCGCAATTAATGGAGATACAAGAGCAACAGTTCCTTTTACAGCATTTTTATCTGCTAATGGTGATAGTGTAATTCTAACATGGGATGCGGTTGGTACTGCTGGTAATAAAACTATTACTACAACTAGCGCAGCAAATTGTACAGTAGAAAATTCTATCGGAGGCACTGTTTCTGCAACAAAGCAAATGGTTATTGTGGATAGAATTGTAACTGCACAAGATATATTAGCTGTTGAAGTTAATATACCATTGCCTTTTGCTCCAACAAAATTCATTGTTCAACATTCTGATACAAATGGTGAATCAAATCCTACAACATGGAGAGCAACCATTCAAACCGCACCAAATAGAATTAGAATTACTGGTCAAGGTGCAACTGCTTTAATAGCAGGAGATGTTGTACAAGTTTTAGCTTTCGAATAAACAAAATAATGTTAATAAATAAAATTTAGAGGAGGAATTAATAATGGCAAATATAACTGGGTATGTATCTAAAAAACTGACTGCAAATATTGTAGCACAAAGCGTTACTCTTAATATAAATGGGTTTTATTTGATTAGTAATACGTCTGCCAATGTTGTAACAATAAACTTAGACAATTTAGTAACTGAAGATGGTGCTATAGAATTGGCAGCAGGTCAAAGTTTAGAAAACTTTAAAGAGTATTGTAAAGTTTTACATTATAATGCAGCAGCAGACGCTTCTGTTTTAAAAATTATTGGTAAAAGAGAAAATATGTAATTATTAAATAAATATAGAGGGGAGTAATAAAAATCTCCCCCTATGTACCATTTCTTATTGTAAAATTTAAAAGGAGGTTGATATTATTGACTTGGTGGACAGATTATCAAGCAAGAAGAGGATTAGATAGAAAAACCTTATTTACAAATAACATGAAGAATTTAGTATCAACTGAATTTGAAAATTCTACAAGTTATAATTTGGTTAAAATTAGTGGCATGGATAGGAAAACACGCATTGTAGAAGAAAGTTCAATTATTAAAAATCCAAATAGAAAAAGATTATTATGTTTTCCTAATGAAACTATAATTGTTGGTGAAAATGTAGAATATGATGATTTTAATTGGATTTGTGTAAATAATGACACAACTTCTAATATATCTGATGTTGGGATTATAGAGAGGTGCAACAACACCATCCAATTCTACGACCAATCCTCAACCCTTCACACAATCCCTTGTATAATTTCAAAAGGTCTAATTTCCCTAGATGAACAAAAAATAATATCAACACTCGATTCAGAAATTGCAGTACAAATAAGTGATACTTCAATTACTAGACAAATTGAGATTAATAATGTGTTTAGAATTGGGTTGAGGTCGTGGAAAACTACAAATATTGATGATATTACAATTCCAGGTTTATTGATTTTAAAGATGGTATATAACGAAGTTCAACAAGTATTGCCTGTGTTCAGTATTGAGATATTAAATGGATCGACAGTTAGCATACAACAAGATTCTACGATTCAATTGGATGTTAAAGTTAGTGCTGATAATGTAATACTCTCTCCCACTCCAACTGTTACTTATGCTTCAAGTGATATAACAAAAGCAACTATATCTACTTCTGGACTAGTAAGTGCTGTAACAAATGGAAATTGTACAATTACAGTTACAAGTAGTGGTGTTAGTGATACTATTTCTATTATAGTAGTTGCATCAACTGTTGATGATTATTCAATTGTAATTACTGGAAGTGAAAGTATTAAAATTAATAAATCATCAATATATACGGCTAAAATATATAATAATGGAATAATTACTACAGGAATAAATGTTGTTTGGAGTTTAGTTGGATCTTATGCTTCTATTAATAGTCAAGATGGAGATAGTTGTGTAATTAATGCTGGTACGACAAGTGGTAATAGTGTTACTTTAAGAGCAACAAAGAGTGATGATATAACAATTTATAAAGATTTAGTAATTGATATTGTTGGGTTGTGGTAATATGAGTAAATTTAATGAACTAAATGATAATATTAAAAAAATAATAGAAACTATTTTAAGTAGTCAAGATTTATGTAAAATTTTATATTATTCTTCCACAACACCTTTATTAGAAGCAAATTTACCTGATACAAGTATAATTTTATTAAATAATTTATTTCCTACTCCCGTTACACCAACTATTGAAGATGAAGCAAAAAGTATTATTACGATAGTTTTAGATGATTTTGCGCTAGGTAGAGATAATAATGCATTTAAAACTTCTAAAATTGTATTTAATGTTTTTACACATTTGGATTTATGGTTATTGAATGATACAAAAATAAGGCCATATAGTATTTTAAATGAGATTGATACTTTATTTAATCAACAACGTATTGCTACTATTGGTAAATTAGAATTTGTATCTAGTAGGTGGATTACTATAAGTGCTAAATGGCATGGGTATCAAATCTCGTTCAAAAATTGTGACTTTAATTGAATGAGGTGAGAAAATGGATATAAAAATGGACGATGAATTAAGACTACTGAAAGGTAGTTCTTTTTTTGTGGATGGAATTGAAATAAAACCTTTTACAATTGGTGAAATTGTTGAGATTGGACATGAGAAATATCAACAAATGATGAATATATTCGCATTAGAAATTGAAGATGTTATAAAAGATATTCCTGAAGAGTTAAATGATATTACAATTTTTGATTTATTTTTAAAAAGTGGTTTGCAAGAATTATTTGAAGGATTCATTGGTGCTATTGGTTTATTTTTAAGAATTGAAAATATAAATGAATTTGGTATTGATGAAGAATTTAATGTTGTTTTAGACAAGAAGAAAATAATAAATAGAGAAAATTGGGATAGCATTTGCAAAATAATTCAAATGCAGAATTGTGTTAAAAGAGAAAAGGAAGATTATAATCCTGCAAACGAACAAGCTAGAAAAATTATTGAAAAAATAAAGGCTTTGAAAAGAGAAAACCCTATAAAGGAATCAATTACTTTTCCTAGTATGATTTCAGGAATTGCAAACAAATCAAACAATTTAAACATATTAAATATTTGGGATTTAACCATATATCAATTATATGATGCATTAAATCGCTTAAATTTAATAGATAATTATCAATTCACGTTAAATGGTATTTATGCAGGAACAGTTAATGGAAAAGAAATAAATATGAAAGACATTAATTGGATGAACATTATCAAAAATTAACAACAGATAAAAATGTCTGTTGTTTTTTATAATACCAAAAATAATAAATACAAATCTATTAAAGAAAGAAGGAATTTAACAATGGCAACTCCGAATCGTTGGACAATAAAAGAAACTCCATATGTAACTTTCTCTAGCTTGACTTCTCCTTATAATGCAGTAGTAACGTTGAGAACGTTGAAAACAGCAGAAATCGACACATCTTCAGAAACAAAATATTCAACGGGTGGACGCGGTGACGCAAAATTAATTGGATTTTCGAGTGGGAAGGCTGTAAAAATTACGCTCCAGGATGCGATCTTTGATAATATTGCCCTCGCAACTTTGAGTGGTAATAGTATTACTACTGGTGTTCATGCTGTAGATATGATTTATGAAGCAACTATTTCTAATCTTGTTACTACTCTTACTTTGCCTAAGAAACTTAAATCAATAACTTCTGTATATCTTCTTGATGCAGATGGCGTAACTCCTAAAACTTTATTGGTAGCTGATGCAGTCGCCGCCCAAGGTACTAAATATTCTATTGCTGCTCAAGTTTTAACATTTGCTGAAGCAAGTGGTATGGTTGCAAGAGTATATTATAAAGCAGATAGTGATGCAACACTTAAGAAAATTGCTGTAACTTCTACTAGTTTTGGTGGAACTTTTAAACTTACTATGGATTGTTTAGTACGTGATGAGTTCACTAAATCTGATTATGCTGGTCAAATTATTGTACCAAATGCGAAAATCGAAGATAGCTGGAAAATTTCAATGAATGCATCGGGTGATCCCAGTGTACTTGACATTCCTATTGAGGCACTGAAGAGTCCTCTAAATACAGACATGTGGTATCTATTGATTTATGACGAAACTCTTATTCCTGCTCAGTAATTATATATTAATATGTAATATTTTTCAAGGAGGTTTATAATGGCAAAAACAGATGAAGAAATAATTGTTGCTACAAAAACATTTAATGTTGCAATTGAAGATGTCAAAGATACTTTTTGTTGTATTTATTTAAATGGATGGTATTGTGCAGTTAATTTTTCTAATCCTAAAGTACAATCAGTAAAATATAAAAAAGGCGATATGATCACTATTGAATATGAAGGAAATTTAGACATAGATACTGACAGATGTTTTAATATTAAAATATTGCCTTTGAAATAATTTATTAAAATAATTACATATGGTATCTATTTAATTTTGCAAGATTAAATAGTAGTAATTAAAAGAGACTACGATTCTGATAAGTGGTCTCTTTTCCCATTTATTCCTTAGTCAGAGAGGAGATAAAAATGTTATTAACAAAAGAGGTATATACATCTATTAATAATAGGAATTCTAATTATTATAAATTAAAAGGGTATGATATTGAGTCAATAAAAACTATTAATCATAAAGGAAATTTAATTATTCCAAGTGGAGCAACTTTATTGGTAAAAGTAAATGATTTAACTCCCAATAGTAGAGAATTTGTAGAAGTTAGGTGTGATTATTGTTGTAAAGAAATAGTTAAGAAGAGATATGCGGATTATATTAGTAATCATAAAAATATTGAGAAAGATTGTTGTAAAAAATGCACATCTTTAAAAACAAAAGAAAGTAACTTAAAAGTTCATGGCGTAGAAAGTACAAATAGTTTACCAGATGTCTTAGAAAAAAGATCAAAAACAAATATAGATAAATATGGTTTTTCTAATCCGAATCAAAATGAAGAGGTTAAAAAGAAGAAAGAACAAACTTTTTTAGATAAGTATGGTGAAACTAGTCCGGCAAAAAACTTAGAAGTTAAAGCAAAAACAATTGAGACAAATAATGAAAGGTATGGAGGAAATAGCCCTTCTTGTGATAAGGATGTTAGATTAAAACAAATTTCTACATTGAATAAAAATTACAATGTAGACTATCCTATGCAAAATAAAGAATTGCAAATAAAAGCAAGAGAATCATTATATAAAAATAACACAGCTCCAACATCTAGACAACAAATACATATAAATAATATTATTGGAGGAGAATTGAATTTTCCTCATTACACATCTTCATTAGATATTGCTTTTCCTGATGAAAAAATATATGTAGAAATTGATCTTGGAGGACATAAACTCCAAGTAAAACTAGGTAATTTGACAGAAGAAGAGTTTATAGAAGCAGAAAAAAGAAGGTGGTATGCTTTATATAGAAAAGGTTGGAGAGAAATACGTATAATTTCTGAAACAGATAAAATACCATCTGATGAAAAAATATTAGAGATTATTCAATTTGCTAAAGAATATTTAAATAGAGGTCATCATTATATAAGATTTGATTTAGATAATAACAAAGTAAAATGTAGTCAATTTGAAGAAAGTTATGATTTTGGTTTATTAAGATGGATTTACAAGGAAAAATTAATACAATCATAACCAACAACATAAACAATTATAAGAAATTGCAAATCCTATAATTGTTTTCAATCTATACATCAAAATAAGAGGAAGAGACAGACAACATAAATTGTCTCATCTTCCTCTTATTTTTTACTAATTATAAATCAACAATCCAACAAAAAATCCAAATAAAGAAAGGAATGATAATAAATGATAGGTCAATTGCTCCACAGTGGTTTTATAACGCGGCGAATTCACGAAGCAATTATTTAATAAAAATGGATATAAATTGAATCAACACTAGACAAAGAGCTGTCGTGAGGCTCTTGCTTATCGAGCGATATATTTTGTTAATGAATTACTCTATGAACTTTTGCAGAGTAGAAATATGCTAATGTTAGTGAACACAGACGGTTAGAAGATTTGCTGGACAAACAAACTAACATGAAATATTATGTTGCTCAGAAGTATACCTAAAGGGGATGCGTATGAGCAACAGAGGATTATATAAAGGGGCTTTTTTTGAGCATTTTGAAGGACTAGGGGATACAAGGCAGCAAGGAAAAGTGCTACACAAATTGACCGATATCTTGTTTATCGTACTGGCGGGGGTCATTTGCGGATTTAATGAATGGGATGATATCCATTTTTGGGCGGAGGCACCTTCAACTCAGGCGTGGCTTAGGAAATACATAACCTTAGAGAATGGTATACCATCTTTATCCACGATTAAACGGATATTTAGCGCAATCAAACCCAAAGAGTTCCAAGCTAGTTTTGTAGATTGGATGAAAGATGCCATTGAATTAACAGCAAAAGATGTTGTGGCGATCGACGGAAAAACATCCAAGGGTTCTAAGAACAAAAACAAAAATCTAAGGGCCATACACATTGTAAGTGCCTTGTGTCATTCACACGGTCTGGTCATGGGGCAAACTAAAACGGAGGAAAAAAGCAACGAAATCACAGCCATTCCTGAACTATTGGATCAATTGTTTATCGAAGGGTGTATCGTCACTATTGATGCGATGGGTGCGCAGAAAAAGATCGTGAAGAAGATTGTGCAGGATAATAAAGCTGATTATGTGATCAACCTCAAAGGAAACCAGGAAACTCTTCAAGAGGAAGTGAAAGACTACTTTAGTGACTTGGAGCAATCCGGGGAATTGGAAAGAATACAAAAACTGACTCAGGAGGAACCAATAAATGTAGTTAGTGATAGTGGGAAATTATGTGTTCATAAAACCCTAGAAAAAGGGCACGGAAGAATTGAAAAACGAACCTACTTTTATTCGACTGACAACGAGTGGATGGTGGACGCCAAACGGGACTGGGAAAAACTTACTGGTATTGGCAAAGTCATCCGTGAGGTAGACTATCCCGCAGAGCCGACTAGGAAGACGATTGAAACCGCTTACTACATAGGTAGTGTTGCCAACGTTTTTGATTTCGCGGCGGCGGCCCGAAACCATTGGGGTGTAGAGAGTATGCATTGGAGCCTGGATGTGACGTTCGGGGATGACAGCAATAAAACAGAGGAAAGAATTGCCGCCCAAAATCTAGCTTTAGTAAAACGAATTGCCTTTAACACACTAAAAAGTGAGAAAACAGTTCAACCTAAACTGAGTACCCCTAAAAAACGGTTGAACGCTCTGTTGAACTCCGATTATCGAGACACATTGATTGATTTGAATTTCAAGGAACGTTGAATAGCCGGTGTATCCTATTTGTGTCGTTGAAACTTCTCGTTGCCTACACTTTTAGAACGTCTATTCCAAACTAGGCTAGAGATATCTCTCAATAGAGCATACTGTGCTTTGCTATGTCCAAATGGGATGTTGTTAAAGAAGGGCCAACTGCCAACATAACCAAACACTACGTTAAGTTCTAATGTAATTGAGAAGTCAATATCTCATTAATCTAATGGAAAATATTTCATGGAATAAACTGGGTTCGCGAATTCGCCGTGGGTTTTATAAGCAGTATTCCCTTAAACAAAATAGGTGATGCAAATTATGATCCATGGTATGTATTAACATCCAATAATCAAATTATAAATTTCACTGATTCTAATGGAAACAAAGCAAATTTAAATTCATTATTTATAGAAGCAGAAAACACTGTTCTAAAAATAAATATTGATGGTTATATCCTATATATTCCAGCAAATGAATCAAGGGAATATAATTTTGAGAGTGTATCATCAATTCAAGTAATGAATGCTTTAGGAACAAAATTACGATGGTCAGGACAATATTTTTAAAAAGAAAGTGAGGTGATTAATAAATGCCAATAGAGAAAAATATAAGCATTAATGCATTGTCAGGTTCAA